>Ga0206125_10000685_pt1 | contig 42542 bp, 73 predicted proteins | sample Helgoland_Spring_4_FD_148598 | JGI IMG/M metagenome (GOLD analysis project Ga0206125, IMG submission 148598) | Pelagic subsurface seawater microbial communities from Kabeltonne, Helgoland, North Sea - Helgoland_Spring_Bloom_20160331_1 | ecosystem: Environmental > Aquatic > Marine > Epipelagic ... | reverse complement strand
TTAATCAACATTGGCTGACCATTCACAGGGATTAGGCTTTTGTGATCAAAGTGTGTCCCTTCAAATTTAGTGCCAAGACCAGCGGCTAATATTAGTATATTCATGCATATATTTAGTAAGGACCCATAGTATTAGAAAAAAAAGCAAAAAAAAGCAAAAAAAGGCTTGACTTTTGGGTAAATACCCCGTATAATATACACATATTAAACAATAAAGCAATGCTTGGAGTCAATATGAAATTAGTAATCAACACGCAGTACAAAGAAAACTACTCTTTTGATAACGATGGTTATCCTGTAGAGGGTCCTGAAGCCCATTGGAAGTTCAAGGGTGGCGACACTTACGTAGTTGAGGGTTTGACTCCTAATCAGTGTGTTAGTATTGCTGAGAAGGGTATTCCTACCCTTACTGGCTTGATAGAGTACTCTAACTCTGTCTCTGCCGAGTACATCATTGACTGGTCGTTTGAGGACGACAATGCGGTTGTGTGCGAGAAGTGGGAAACTCCTACTATTCTTAAGTATGCAGACGGCAAATGGTCTGCTCTTAAGTTCACTACTAACAGTGATATGGGTTGCATGAACCGAGCAGTTCATGCTAAGTCTGAACAATGGGACTTGCTCCCTGAGCAAGAACGCACCAACTATGCTTGTCAGTACAAAGTTGATAATGGTTGGTTCGACAGCAAAGATCCTCAACTTAATGTTGAGGTAGAGGCTTTTCATAAAGCCGCTTAATAAAACAAAGGAATAATTTAATGACGGATTTTTTTACAGCAGATTTGCATTTTGGTCACAAGAACGTGATCAACTTTAAAAACACGGATGGCACAAAATGTCGTCCGTTCGATACCGTTGAGGATATGGAAGATGCTATGGTTCAAGCACACAATGAAATTGTGAAGCCGACTGATAAAGTCTACATGTTAGGAGACATTGCTTTTAATGCTAGAGGGCTTGACAAAGTTAAGCAAATGAATGGCATCAAAATACTTGTCAAGGGTAACCATGATCAGTTGAAGTTAAACAAGTACGTAGATGTGTTCAAAGATGTCAGAGGCTGTCACGTGACTAACGGGTTAGTGTTTACTCATATACCGATTCACGTTGATCAGTTAGGTAGATTTGGGTGCAACGTACACGGTCACTTACATAGTGGAAGAGTCATGCAAGGCGACAAGATTGATCCTAGATTCTTGTGTGTCTCTGTCGAGCATACAAACTTGAAGCCGATCGATTTTGAAGATATGGTTGATAGGATTGTATCACAAGGTGGAAAGATGGGCATGATTAATGGCAATCGTTCTCAGAAACAAATTACCCAAAATGCTTCATTAATGAAGCATTAGGTAGTATAATGTATCACATAAGACACAAAACGTTAAATTGCTAATGATTGCTAGGGATTGTGTCTTAAACATTAGAGAGTAGGTGGCTGGAGTCCGCTGAAGGATTAGGTAAGTCTTAAGATTTGCACTGTTCATCTACTCTCGCTTTTTACAAGGATAGAAATGTACGAAAAAATTAATAATTTTGATGTGGATACTAAAGTTACTTTTGTAACTGGAGTTCTTACAAATGATTCAACACGCGGTGGAAAAGGAGAAACAGCATTGCAACCAGTAGATAATTGGGAAGAAGGTGATTGGATTACGTTTAGAACTGTTCTTAAGCATGAATTACAAACTAAGACTGCTGAAGTAACATTTACTAAACTTAATGGTGAGACAAGGGTAATGACTTGTACACTTAACCCTGAAATATTGCCTGCGAAAGTAGTTACAGAGGGTGAAGAAAAGAAGCCAGAAAGAAAGATTAAAAACCCTAATAACAGTCTCGCAGTCTATGATATCAACGCAGAAGGTTGGAGAAGTTTCGTTATTAAAAATATCACACAAGTCTTATACAAAGACTAATTAGCCCGCGGCTGTAACTCAGCTGGATAGAGTACCTGGCTACGAACCAGGAAGTCGGAGGTTCGACTCCTTCCAGCCGCGCCAATTGCAATCAACATAAGGAAAAGTTTTACCGCTCTTAGTTCAGTGGATAGAACAACTGCCTTCTAAGCAGTAGGTCCCAGGTTCGAATCCTGGAGGGCGGGCCAAATTGGGGTACGGCTAGAACAACACTAGCCTCAATCGGATGCTTGAGACATGCAAACCCTGTCACTCTGCCCCACCCCTATTAATAGAGGTCACTACTATGGTGTCATGTAAAAGAGTATATCGTTTCAGTAATCAGTGGACATATGAAAAAACTGTCTACTTATTACCATCTATTTCAATATCGTTAACTGAACATTGTTTAGATGTTTCATTTCTGTGGTTTAAATTCTACACTTTTTTGGAGTATAGGCATGTCTAAGAAAAAAAGAATACCCTTGAAGGGTGGTGCAGAATATGATGCACTAACATCTGCTCGTAAATATTACATTTACCTGACTAACTCAGGTGTTGCTAAGTCCATCAAACGTGGTTACAACAAACGTTTCCGTAAAGTTCAAAAAGAAGAATTACGCAAAGGCGATGATGAATGAGTGAATTAATATATAATGCATTACGAACACCGGACGGCACAATCATTGAAAGCAAGTCTAGGCATGATTATGTTACACACACTGATGCTAATGGCAAAAATTATATGATTGACGGTGGGTTAGACTATGTTCGCTGTAGTGCCAATGGTGATGAAGAACATTTGACCATTACACTTGATAATGACCATGCAATTGTGAGACAATATTGTAAGTGGGGTACACGAGGTGTCGAAGGAGACAAGCCTTTAAGATATGTAACATTGCATGAAATGGATACAGATCACATTAAAGCAGTGATACAGAATGTCCCTTCTATGAATAGTGCAATCAAAATTGCAATGAAAAATGAACTGCTATATAGGGAGAAACATGATAAAAACTTATCCGATCGACAATAGTCAGATGGACCTAGACCTAGATTTAGACAACTTGGACTTGAGTGATTATTCTTTTGATAATAATTCAACAGTAACCATTTCATCTGGTACAAACATCTTAGATGATTTATCTACTGATTCATTTACGTTGAATTCTACTTGGGACACATCATATAGTGATACTATTACGATTGGTAGTCATACTCTTACTGAACAAAAACTAAAAGCATTAGATGGTTTACAAGAATGGCAAGAAGAAGTAAACAAAAAACTTGCGATCTTACAACCTAACCCTAAACTTGAAGAAGAATGGTCTGAATTAAGAGAACTTAGAGAACGTTATGTTGAACTTGAAAAAGAGTTAACTGAAAAATCAAAGATGTGGGCTATTTTAAAAGATACCCAAAAAGATATACCTTGACATAAAAATCTAGTATAATGAAATCATTAGACTTAATAAATACTGTATGATTAGAATTATGTTTAACATCTGTATAGGTGTTATGGGAGGGCTGATAATAATCTCCGCATTCCCTGTACCTTCAAACACCCCTCAGGGGCAGGTCGCTTATCAAGTTGACATTCCTGCAAAAATCATTGAGCCTAGTCCTCTTTATACAGACCTTGATCTCTTTTGTTTGGCAAAGAACATCTTCCATGAAGCAGGAACAGAGCCAGAAATGGGACAATATGCTGTGGCTCAGGTGACGTTAAATCGTGTCCGAAATCCAAAGTACCCTGACTCTATTTGTAAGGTAGTCTTAGATAAACATCAATTCTCATGGGCAAATAAAAGGTCCAGACACTGGACTCTGCCTGCAGGGGTAAACTGGAACAGATCACATAGGATTGCTAAATCTGTGTTGGATGGAGATCAATGGATCACAGGATTAGATGATGTTAATTACTATCATGCAGACTATGTAAGCCCTAAATGGGCTGAACAAATGACTGAAGTCACTCAAATTGGTAGACATAAGTTCTATACTCACTACTAAGTCCTTGATCCTCAAGGCAAATTAATTCAAAAATAATTGAAAAAAGGCTTGACTTTGGGTACCCAAACCTGTATAATATACTTATATTATGACACAGACAGGGAAACAACTTATGAATACAAGATTTAACAAAGAAGACTTTACTTGGGACGGCATGTACTTAATGTACAGAGGCGATTTTGATGGTGCTCAGAAGATGATGGATGTTCACCCTGATGCACACCCTAGTTGGGCAGGACTAAACAGACCTGCGTTTGTAGCACGATTCAAGTATGGATCTTACAAGCCTTGGAAAGCATGGGTTAACTTCTTAGTGAAGAATGCTTCAGTTGAAGAGTACATGAGACTTTCTAGCCATGACACTCAATACATGAGCAAATATGGATATGAGACTTCTGGCTCACCTGCTCACGCAATGGAAACTCTTGGATATAAGGGAAAAATCTAAAAAAACCTAAAAAAAGTCGAAAAAAGGCTTGACTTTGGGTAAGAAAGGCAGTATAATATACACATATTAAACAATAAAGGAAAGGAAAATATATGCAAATCAATCCTCAACTAGCAAAAGCATTCAACAAAGCAGTTACCAATGTAGAAAACATTGATGCAACCCAAGAAGATGGGATTAACTGGAACTATGTCGATGCTGATATACACATGGATCTAGGTATCCCGTATATTGATACTCTAACTCTATATAATCGTCAGTTTAATCATCTGGCTGATTGCTATCTTGGCAACATCACTCTTGCCGACCGTCTCGTTCAAACTGCATAAGGAATAATTCATGGGATTTTATACTCATACTCAGGACCCTATTGGTGTTTTTGTTGAGAAAGATTGTGGTAACTTTTTTGAATGGTCACTCAATGATGATCCATTCTTTATGTGTGAAGATTTCCCCCATAAGATTTGGGTAGGAGACACAATCGGATCTCCATATCGATATGGTATAGTCAAAAAGACTGTTGCGTATGTCTGTGTAGATGAAGATGAATTCGGTCTTCCAGTACTCGAAAAATGGTTCCTAAAGAAATGTCAAAAATATTAAAAAAAGGCTTGACTTTGGGTACCCAAGGTGCTATAATAGTTGTATAAATTAAATCAAAGGAAAAAAATATGTCATTAGATCAAATCAAAAAAGCAATTCGTAACGGTGAGTTCGACTTAAATGAGTTAAATTCAATCAATGCATTTGTCAATAGTGTGAAAACATCACAGGCAAAATCAACAATTGGTATCGGCGATAAAGTGTATGTAGTCCAAAAGACTAAACGTACTTTAGGTGAGGTCGTTAAAGTGAACATTAAGAAGGCGATTGTAAACATGCCACAAGGCAGATACAATGTCCCTCTTTCAATGCTTGAAAAAGCATAACAAAATTATGGCACATATGTGCCATGGTAGTGCAATGGGAGTTGCACTTTAATCAATGGTTATTAAACTTAGTTATATTGGAGAAAATTATGACAACTAAAACCTTTACTATCTGTGGCATTACGCAACATGATAACAACCCAGCAAAGATTCGTTGGTCAAATGATCTTATTCGTAGGATTAAACAGTTCACAAAAAGTCATCCTGAAGGCAGGTGCGACTTTGTTGAATTGCCTAACGAAATGAGTAAACTTGAAGCATTAGAATTTTTGCAAACACATGATACTTTTCAATCGCCAGAAGATCAGGCTATTATTTCAGATGCAATCTGTGATCGTAGCAAGGCTCCTAAAAGCGGTGCAATTGTAACCATGTCACTCGATGCTATCCGTGAACGCGGTAAGCAACAACAAGCAGATGCTGATGTATTAGAATCAGTATTGGATGCTGTAGTCGAGTAATCAAGTAGTCTGATTTTTCCGGATGCCCGGGGGTTTGTACAGACAGTAAACAACAATAACCAATAATTGCGAGACACTTTGGTAGTATTTTAAAGTCTCTAACTCAAACTACCACTTATTAAAAAAGGGCTTACGCCCTTTTTTATTGGGTAAAATTTATGTTGTTGGTGCGGCGGTTTTGTATGGGTGACTTACTGGTAAGTTACCTTGTAGTCCCCATTTCCATGCTATGTAACCTTCTGCTTTTTCTACGTTAGAAATATCAGTACCACCTGTGCCTGTAGGTCCTGCTACCCAAAAGAATTCAGCGGCTTTACCTGCTAATTCAACAGAGGCTCTGTTACGCATTAATCTAAAGTCTGCTGTAGTATTCATGTTGCTACTATATGGATCACCTGCTGAGGCTTGAGAACCGTTTATTCTACCAAAGATTTCATTACCTGTTTTATTAAATGATGTACTAACTATAGTCCAAGTGTTTTGCGAAACGGATACTGTAAAGTCTTGTTTTGCTCTACCTGATGAAATACTATTAGATCCATCATAATCAATTTCGCCAGGCCAACCGTTACTAGAATCACTACTGCTGAGTGCATAAGTTTTGCTTCCATCAGCACTCCAAAAACTATCTCTTGTACTAGTAGTACTTGCCCATTGAAAAATGCCTACTGCATAATGATTTCCACTATCTGCATAAGGACCAGTTCCAGTACTAATAAGACTTTCATTACCGTCAAAAGTTCCTGTAGCCAAACTGTTTAGTGTGGTGCCAGTAGTTGGTGTACCGTCAACCGTTAGTGTAAAGTTACTTGCTTTATCTGTTACGGCTGTGATTGTGCTTCCTACTGTAGTGTATGATGTTGGATCACTGAAGTCAACCCAGACATCTGCTCCAAGATTTGTGGGAGATAATAATTCGGTTTCAGCACTATGCCAAGACATTTGCGCCATCATCATTGCGCCTGCCATTAACTGACTCCTGTGCCGCTAATAAACCATGTATCAGTATCAACTTTCATTAATGTCGCAACTCCATATGTTGAAAGCACTCTGTTACCTGCAGTTGAATTACCTGCATGATATAAAGTTACGCCAGAGATAGCATTAACTAGAATGTTACCTGCGGCTTGCTCAACGATACTGATTGCTGTTCCTGTTGGGAATGCAACAGTTGCGTTTGTTGGAATTGATAATGTGATATTTCCTGCTGTTGTTGATCTGAAATGTTTACCTGAATCTTCAAGTGCGATTGTATCATTTCCTGATAATACGACTGGGGGAATTTCTTTATATCCTATTGCAAATCCGTTTGTATTTGCGTTAATGTTTCCACCTGAAATGTTTCCTGTTACAGTTAAGTCTACTAAAGTACCGAGACTAGTAATGTTAGGCTGTGCGGCTGTTGTTACAGTACCCGCTGTTGTAGCAGTAGTTGCTGTAACTGGTCCCCATGAACCTGTACCGTCTAAGTAATTTGCTGTGTTACCGTCTAAGTTAACTGTTGCAATATTACCTGCACCAGATACGTTTGCGATAGCAACACTATTAGCAACTGCGGCAAATCCAACTTCACCTGTTACATTAGCACCGACTACGTTAGAAATGCTTCCACCGTCTCCAGCAAATACACCTGCAGTAACTGTGATGTCACCTGTGTTTGCTGTTAAGCCTACTGATACGATTGTGTTACTAACAAGTAGTTCTGATAAAGTACCAACAGATCCGATATTTGGTTGTGCTGAGTTTATAACTTCTTGTGCAAGTACTGCGTTATTGACTGTACCACTAATGTTGCCTGCGACTACATTTGATATGCCACCACCGTCACCAGTAATAACGCCTGTAGTGACGCCTAACGCACCAGTCACTGTTAAACTTGTTAATGTGCCTGTAGATGTGATGTTTGGTTGAGCGGCAGTTGTTACAGTCTGTGCTGTTGTTGCTGAGATCGCGGCAAATGTACCGTTACCATATAATACAGTTGATGCATCACCGTCGATGTTAATTGTTGAAATATTACCTAAAGTAGGTGTACCTGATACGTTTGCATAAGCAACTGCGTTAGCAGTAGCGGCGAATGTTACTTCTCCAGTTACGTTAGCACCTGCTAGTCCAGATAAACCAGAACCAACACCTGTTATAACACCAGTTGTTGTAATTGTATTTGAGCCAAATGCATTTAATAAAGTAACAACGTTTGAATCACCGTATGAACCACCACCTGGTGCCGCGGCAAATGCCCCGTTACCATATAAGACATTAGCGGCTGCGCCGTCAATGTTAATAGTAGAAATGTTACCTAATGTTGGTGTACCTGAAACATTTGCATAAGCAACTGCGTTTGCTGTTGCGGCAAAAGTAACTTCACCAGAGACATTTGCTCCGGCTACTGAGTTAGAAACTGCTGAGAATCCGACTTCACCAGAGACATTAGCACCTGCTACTGCATTTGCTGTAGCGGCGTTTGTAACTTCTCCAGATACATTAGCGCCAGCAACTGCGTTAGCAGTAGCCGCGAATGATACTTCGCCACTTACGTTTGCACCTGTAATGTTTGATAATTGATAACCGTCTCCAGTTAATGCTGGACTTGTCGCAGGAGCAAAAACTCCGTTACCGTATAATACATTAGCCGCTTGACCATCTATGTTAAGTGATGCGATATTACCTGCACCGGATACGTTTGCTAATGTGACTGAATTTGCAACTTGTGCAAATGGTACTTCGCCAGATACATTAGAACCAGCAACTGCGTTTGCTGTTCCTGCGAATGTTGCTAAGTTTATTGTGCCAGAAATATTTGCGGCTATGACATTAGATATGCCTCCGCCGTCACCAGTAATTAAACCAGTTGTTGTAATTGTGTTTGAACCAAATGCGTTTAATAGAGTAACAACATTTGAATCACCATATGATCCACCACCGCCACCTGCGGCTATAAATGTACCGTCTCCTGCAAGAACGTTAGCAACGTTGCCGTCTAAATTTAGAGGGGAAATATTACCTAATGTAGGTGTACCTGTTACGTTTGCATAAACAACGTTTGATATTCCACCTGCATCGCCTGTAATAATGCCTGTTGCATTTAATGTTCCAGTTACATTAACACCTGTACTTGTTACGATCAATACATCTGCTGTACCACCAACGCCTACAGTTACGTTTCCATCTGTTGTGGGGATATCAACATTAGATGTTCCGTCTGTAATTTTAGTTGCTGTACCAGCAGGTAAATTTGTTAAGTTTGCTCCATCACCTGATACATATGTAAATACACCAGCAGTACCATTTACGTTGCCTGCATCTACATTTCCTGTAACAGTTACTGCTGTCAGACTTCCCACAGATGTAATTGCAGGTTGTGCCGCATTAGAAACTGTCTCTGCGTTAGTAGCCTGAGCCGCTTTTGCAAAATAGCTTCCGCCTGCACCATTAAGTATCAGATTTCCTACAAGTTGTAGGTTTCCTTTCTTAGTTTCTGGTGTCCCATTCATGTCTACAACGGCTAATAAGTCGTTGTAAGTCACGTTTGCACTTGTGATATCTGTAAGTGCTGTTATTTTAATATTTGTTGCCATGTTCTATTATCCCCTAATAGTTATATTTATCTATTACCGATCTAAACAGCACTATCATCACTGACATAGGACCAACGTGTGTTTGTTGTGTCATAATATGCCATTTTACCACCTGGCGTACTATCACTGATTGCAATTAATTGTCCAACTACGCCTGTTCCTGGCTTAGTTGCTACTGTATAAACAGGTACTGTATTGAACTCAACACCGATACTTCCTATAGATGTAATAGGACTGCTTGTAACAGTCAATGTACTACTTGTAACTCCTACACTTTCTACTGTGCCTGATCCAGCAGTACTGGTTACTGTGATATTTCCGTTACTTGAGTTTAGTGATATATTATCTCCAGCAGTTAATCTAGTAACACCAGTGTTAGTAACTACAATACTACCAGCAGTCGTAATTGGACCGCCTGATACTGAAACGCCAGTTCCAGCAGTTAAGTTAACACTAGTAACGGTTCCTGAAACTATATTGTTTGATGCTGAAGTTATTTTACCATAAGCATCGATTGCAACTGTTGGGTTGGTATAAGTTCCTGCTGTAACTCCTGAAGTGGCTAAAGTTAATGTAACGTTACCAGCATATCCTCCGCCTGAAAGTCCTGTGCCAGCAATTACGCCTGTAATCGAAGATCCATTTCCACCAGCAACAGCATCAATAGTGATAGCGCCGTTTGCTACTTCTGTTAAACTAATGTTATTACCAGCAACTAGATTAGCACTGATAACTGAGTTAGAAATAGCAATGCCATTACCAGCAGTAAAACTACTTGCGTTTGCAAATAGTGTTGTGAAATTGGTATTTGTTTTTGTAAAAGCGGTATATAAAGAGTCACTGCCTGTTGGTTCATTCGGCAGTCCTATATTAATACTTTGTTGTCCTGGTATAGCCATGTTTTTAGTTCCTTATCCTGTATTTATCAATAAAGAACAAAGTTGACCTTTGACTTTAATTTAGTATGGTGAAAATGAACTCCCACATCCACATGTCGTTTCTGCCAGTGGATTACTGATAGAAAACCTTGACCCATTCAGGTCATTCTTAAAGTCTACTTTGGCATTTTCTAAATATTGCATAGACAATGCATCAACTAATACATTTGTTGCTCCAGCTGGAACTTCAAAGTCATCATCATTCTGTCCTTCTTCCATAGAAAATCCATACTGAAAACCAGAGCATCCTCCACCTGTCACATACATACGCAACCGAGTTTCAGGTGTCTCGTCTTCTAATACTTCTTTGATTTTTACTTGTGCGTCTTCAGTTATAGTAATCATTTTCTTATTGAGTGTCCCCATCGTGTAGAAATTACATTCCAGTTAATAATCTTCCATGTTTCTTTAAGATATTTCTTTTTATCAGACCCATAGTCACATATAAATGCATGTTCCCACCAGTCGATCAATAGTAATATATCATCTCGTACTTCATGGTTCTCAATTGTTTTGATAACACCAGAGTGAGATAAGTATGCCCAACCTGATCCTTGAATTTGCATTGCAGTCACTTCAAATTCTTTTTGAAATTCTACGAAACTACCAAAATGTTTATTGATAAAGTTTGCTATTGGTCCATTAGGGATATTGTTTGTTCTTACTTGTCTGAATTGAGGGAAATAAACATTGTGCAAGAAAGCACCTGCATAATTAAACTCAGGATCTCCTTCATCTGCGTTATAACGTTTTGCATAACCTTTTGCTAACTTGTCATAATGCAAATCTAATGTATCTTTGCTCATAACAGGCTTTACTTGCTTTGCCTCAAAGTTAAGAGGTATAATTTCTATATCACTTGGTCTTGGTTTCGGCTTCTTTGCTTCAGTTATAACTTGTTTATACTGTCTCATATGTGTATTTATCTAATATTGAGATGCTCAATAATCTTTTTAGCAGTGTTTGTATGAGACAGTGGACCATAATGATGCCCGTCAGTCCCTACATCTTCTTTCTCGTGCCATAGTGTGTATGGATTGTTGCCTATTATTTCTAATGATGAACATCGAATATCGATAACTGGAGAAGGTGAAACTGAGTGAATTAATTTATAAACTAAGTCTTCTTTAACTACTAACGGGTATTCAGCAGTCACAATAAATTTTGATATTACATCGTCCCAAGGACCTACTGGGCATAGATTTTTTTGCCTAGGTATTTTACACATATATCTGCTATGAGGAGGCCATTCACAGAAAACATATTTAGGTGGTTTATCATGTAACAGAAACCACATAAGCAAGTTATGTTCTACTGCATCAATTCCACCACCACCTACACTTAAGTTATAGTAATCACAGTCTAATTCTTTAGCAATTTGACCGGGATATGAGTCCTCGATAGTAACGCCTACGCCTTCAGTGTGACTACATCCTGCGAATAAAACATAGTTATCTAAGTCTACATCTTCAATTTCATTACATCGATGGCCATGTGAATTATATTCTGGGTCTTCTCCAAAGGCTTTTGCTTGAATAAACTGATCTGTTTGTAATGTCATACAGATATAGCCCTCTGACGATCTCTAATGTCTTTTAAGAGACGTTCTGCGACTGCTTGATCATCTGCATGATCTATCTCAACGTTTGTTACCGTGTCGGATACTAGCACTGGAACGTCAGGCTTCTGTGTTGCAGTCCCTGGATGTAATATCTGATAAATTGGTATGTTTAGTTGATTTACAAGCATACTAAACATTTGCTGTCTGCCCAAGAAATACCCTGAAGTGTCTGCTAAATTTGATGCTTGTTGAATATCATGTATCTTATCTTCATAGTTAACGCCAAAAAATCTATTAGCCCAATCACATGAAATATAGATCATTTTAGGTAAATTATGAGAGTACTTGTGTAGCCAAATCATTAAATTAAATTTAACTGCTTCTAGTCCACCATCGATGATACATGCATTGTAATATCGATAACCAAGTTCTTGTGATAACATATGCGGCCAAGTTTCTTCAATTGGTTTATGCATATGTAACCCTGCATTATCTCCTAATACAAGAAAGTATTTTCTAAAGTCTAAGTTGGGACCTAATACATCAACTATCTCGTTACATCGATGATTTGATGAATTGAATGACGGGTCTGTAATTGCGTTTTTAAGAAACTCCATATTAGTTTCTTCTTATGATTCTTCCCTGTGATAGATCGTATGGAGAAATTTCTACTTGTACTTCATCTCCTAAAATGATTCTGATTTCAAATTTTCTCATCTTTCCTCCGATGTAAGCAACGAGAATATGTCCGTTTTCTAATTCTACTTTGAATCTAGCATTTGGTAAAACTTGAATTACTTTCCCGACTAGTATAATATGGTCTTCTTTACTCATTCGGCTTTCTTTAAAAAGATTTTACCATGTTCATCTACGCCAATAGCCAGTTCAGTTTCTTCTGTCCACCCTAAAGATTTAAGCATAGGCGCAGGTATAGGAATAATTAGATCACCAGATCCATCATTCGATTCTTGCGTGATAACTTCATACCGTGTTTTATCTGGGTCGTTATTAGCCATACAGATATTTAGTTAATGAGAGAAGGCGTCAAATAAATCTACCAGGCTCTACAAGACCAATAACGTGCTTTCCATTTAGGTCCTGGATTATCACAGTTATGTCTTGCTCTGAAAGACTTACGTCTTCCTGGTATATTCTTTTTGATCTTCATGTTTTTGTCGCCAAAGTTAACTTTAACTACGTTACCTTTTGCGTTCTTAACATACACTTTTGATTTCTTAACATCACCTTGCATTGGTTTATTAAGTGTGACTTTGCGTCCTTGATATTCTGCTTCATGTACTTCAACTTCAGGATCTTTACCACTAACATTATCTTGTGCCATCTTCTCTGTATCATTGTAGTTGATACTACCGATTGGAGATTTAGATGCTTGATTAAAGTCGCCTGGATTAGGATTCTCATTTAAGTTTGCTAGTTTTCGCATCTCTGATAATTCGTCATTAGATTCATTCATACTTTTACATCTACGAACATAGGCTTTATAAGCATCTTCAATATCTTCTTTTGAACGTTCATCTTTTTTACCAGTTTCGCTTTCACTTTCTGAACGCCAATCTGCAAAACTTAGTGGACTACCGTCACTCATTACTGTATTGCCACCAACAGTCTTTGTATTTGCTTCATTGTATCTGTATCGTTTGCCTTCTGTAGTTTCATCTTCAAGTATAATGTCATGTAACTCCAAGAACTCGATAGTCTCAGCATCTGCTTCTAAAACAATACCGTCTTCTGTAAAACCAACTACACCTGTTTCAATAACAAAGTCTTCTGATAATTCTAAATCAACTGAATCATGTAAAAATACAACATTGTCATCGTCTTTGGCAAGACCGTCGATAGTAGATAAAATGTTTTTCATGTCACTCATAATATATTCCTAATAATCTAAAGTATATCTATATTTATGTCTTTCTGTAAGAATTCATTAAAATGTTGATCATAACTCATTTGAATAAAAATTCTAGGTTGCATCTCATCTATCACTCTGACATTATGATAATTGTTTACATTAATTAATGTAGGATGTTTTTCACTGTATTGTGCTATTTGATTTGGTTTAGATTGAATTGGAATGCCCCTATTAGGAATGTTATCAACGTCATCATAAAAGTTAATAGGCTCCATACGATTATAGTAAACAGGAAGTGTAATACATGTTTTTCTATCTTCGTCTTTGTGAGTCGTATTCAGATACCATTTTTCATTGTACAGTTGAGAATCAGCCACTTGTATTACATAATTTTTAGGTTCTTCTCCTATTACGTCAGATATGTGCAATAGTAACTGTTGATAATATGCAGTAAAGAAGTTAAGATCAACATAGTTACGAGATTCCCATTTGTGACCAGATACGAATGTTACTTGTTTAGCCCATTCAGCACGTAAAACATCTAAATCAATGCTTACATCTTTAAGTTCTGCTATGTTATTTTTCATACCATGACATGCCTATAAACATTCTTAGTGGACATTCTTTAACAATAGGAGTCATCCAATGTGGGTGATGACGATTCCATAAAATAAAACTGTTTGGATCTGGATTTTGTATTGTTGTTTCAGTACCGTCCATTGATTCTACTTTAAATAGTCCTCCCCAATCACTATCCCATTCTTCAGAATGAGTAAAGATCATTGATGTAAAACAATTCTCAGCAGTTGCATTATGTATAATGCCGTCACTGTGTCTGTGCATTTGTGTTTCAGTATCACCATATTGAAACCATACATTGCTTAGTTTGATATTTTTCCAACCTTCGTTGATCAAATAGTCTTTGACTTGTAACAATACTTTTCCAATATCAGGTCCAAAAAATCCAACTGTCTCTTCCATAACATCATCGCCATTACAATAAAATCTAAATCTCATTGCTTGTTGTATTGACATGTCTTTATTGTAAACGCCCTTGTCTGGATCAATTGCATCTGCTGATATGCTCATGTCATTGAGTTCTGGTTTAGACATTTTATACAATTGTGTAGATTTCTGTGATAGTATGTCAAACAGTTCAGGTGATAAAAAGTTTTTCTCTTTAAATATCATGGTCTCTCTCCCATTGCTTGATCATGTACATCGATTGAACTCCAGCCAGTTCCAAAAAATGATCTCATGTAATTAGTATCTGGGTTAGTAACTTTTTGTACACCATGCCATTCATCTCTACTCCATATTAACATTCTGTTTGGTTTCGGATCTATAGTATGTGTGAGATTTTTTAGCCCTATAGGTTTAGGAACACTCTGAGTATCGAAGATAGGTTCCCCTACAATGAACTCACCGCCCCAACCTTTCTGCCAATCACTAGTGTAAATGATAGCAGTATATGTATTTGCTTGATCACTCTTACGTAATCCTCCATCTCTATGCGTTGGTATAGACATAGTATTAATAATGTATTGATACCACATAGACCAATTTTTTAATTCTTTTATGCCTAAGCCTTCCATAGTCGCAATCATTTTTTTAATTGCTGGACGACATTCTTGTCCCATAAAATTACAACCTTCTTCCCAATCACCAGAATGATCATGGTGTGTAACTCTGACTGGTTCTTCTCCTTCAGCAACTAGCAGTGATTTGTCACCTCTAAATCCTTTCTTTACTCTATCTGCTAATGCATCAAATTGGTCTTGTGGTAAGAAATCATCTATGTAGTATATCATGTTTCTTCCGTAAAGTAAAAACGTTGATATGGATTTTGTGGTTGGTCTACGCCTTCTATTGAACTCCAACTAGTACCAAAGAATGATCTGACGTAGTTTGGATCATTAACAGTTAATGCATTGACCATATGCCATTCTTCTCTACTCCATATAGTCATGCGATTTGGTTTAGGCTCAATGATGTGAGAAAAATCCGTCAGTGATTTTACTTTTCCGCCTGGCTTATCAAAGACTGGTTTGCCTACTACAAATTCTCCACCCCAGCCTGGTTGCCAATCACTAGTATATATAACAGCAGTATATGTATCTTTGGGTAAACTCTTTCTTACTGCTTGATCTCTGTGTACAGGCAAAGACATTGTATCAACTGAATACTGAAACCAAGATGACCAGTTCTGTAATTCTTGTATGCCTATTCGTTCCATTACATCTTCCATTTTTTGCAATGCAGGAATACACTCATAGGCATCTGGTATACAACTGTCTAACCAATTGCCTGTACGTGCTATAGGAAGAATAAATTTATCTGGCTCTTGTCTGAAGTCATAATTAGTAAACAAATCTCTGGCTACGATGGGTTCATACTTAGATTCAACTTTTGCTTTTAATGCTAAAAATTGGTCTTCTGGTAAAAAATTATCTTCATAATGAATCATGCCATTATTTATCCGCAGACATATAGCATCATAAATAATAATATGTCGAAATCCGTATTAATCATTGGTAGCGAAGGATATATTGGATCCAGAATCATACATGACCTACGCAATGAATATCAAATACATGGCATTGATATCTGTTGGTTTGGACAAACAAATAACTACACTGAAGTTAAAGACTACAATCAATTAACCAAAGAAGAATTGTCAAAGTATCATGCCATCGTGCTATTAGCAGGACATAGTAGTGTAAAGATGTGCGACGGCCCTGTGTTGTCAAGTTGGGCCAACAATGTTAATAACTTTGTTGATCTTGTAAACAAGTTAGACAAAGATCAAATACTTATCTATGCATCAAGTGGAAGTGTATATGGTTCTACAAACACAACATCATTAGAAGATGTACCATTGCATTTTAAACCTATCAATAATTATGATCTAACAAAGTATTCATTAGATGTACATGCTGAAAAGTTTATTCAGAGTGGCTACAATGTTATAGGATTGCGATTTGGTACAGTCAATGGTTGGAGTCCTAACATTAGAGAAGAGTTAATGATTAACTCTATGACTAAGAAAGCAATACGTGAACGTTGTATATCAATCAACAACAAAACAATTAAACGCCCTATCTTAGGTATAGGTGATATAACAAGAGCAGTAAAAGAAATCATTGAAAATCCAAAGTCAGGAGTCTATAACTTAGCCAGTTTTAATGATACAGTACAAAGTATTAGTGATCACATTGCTAGTTCACTAGATGCCTTTATAGAAGAAACTATTAATGTATCAGGTGTATATGATTTTAATATGAGTACAGACAAATTTGAAAAAACATATGATTTTGCCTTTAAAGAATCTATTGAATCGATTATAAAAGAATTAGCAGATAAAGATAATCACTATACTAACAGGAATACTTATATAAAATATGACACATAACGTTACAGAAAATATGGAATGTCTAGCATGTGGTAGCAAACACTTGTTTCCTTCACTTACTTTAGGCAAACAACCACTAGCAAACAATTTTATATCTGAAAAAATTGATCTTCCTGTATATCCTTTAGGAGTTAATGTATGCAATAACTGTTATCATGTGCAGTTAACTCACACAGTAGACCCTAAGATAATCTACTCAAACTATCTTTATGTGGCAGGGACAAGTCAAACATTAAAAGATTATAGTAAATGGTTTGCAGGATATGTTAGTGAAAGACTAACTGGATTATCATATAATGTATTAGATATTGGTTGCAATGATGGTACGCAATTAGATTGTTTTACTAAACATAACATGAAGACATACGGCATTGATCCTGCTGAAAACATTTATGCAACAAGTTCAGAAAACCACAATGTGATATGTGATTTCTTTGGTCCTAACATAGTAAACAAACTACCAAAAGTTAACTTTGATGCAATTACAGCACAGAATGTATTTGCTCACAATCCAAATCCATTAGAGTTTTTACAGACTTGTACTCAGTTAATGGACGACCATACTCAATTGTTTATTCAAACAAGTCAAGCAGACATGATATTAAACAATGAATTTGATACAATTTACCATGAACATATTAACTTCTTTAACGTAAACAGTATGAATGAGTTAGCAAAACGAGCCAATTTAAATTTGATTGATGTCATTAAGACTCCAATACATGGCAATAGTTATGTATTCGTGTTTAGTAAACTTATAAAAAGAGAACATCATATCTCAAATATTATTAAAAGTGAAAGCAAGTTGTTAAACATAAACACATATGAAGATTGGAAAGAAAGTACAATCAGAAACATGACCACATTAAAAATAACAATGCATGATTTTAAAGCAAATGGTTATGTCATTGTAGGTTATGGAGCCGCGGCAAAAGGAAATACTTTACTGAATTATATAGATACTCCTTTAGATTTAATTATTGACGATAGTCCATTAAAACAAAATCTATATGCTCCTGGCACAAACAGTCCGATTAAATCAATCGATGCATTGAAAGAGTTGAGTAAAGACACAAAGATTTTGTTCATGCCACTTGCATGGAATTTCTTTACTGAGATTAGTAAACGTATCAAAGCAGTTCGTAATGAACCACAAGATAAATTCTTAAAATATTTCCCCAACGTAGAGGTATTCTGATGTATAAGTTTCCAGTCATTGAATTAGTAGATAGATATTGTATTGCTAAACTAAAGTTTAACAATATTGGTAATAACAAAGAAGAACTAGACTTCTACACTGAGCAGTTACATGATATTGACTTTGAGTTAATACAAGAAGAACTGGATAAGTTGTATGATGTCCATGCAAGAGTCTGGGAACTAGAAGATGACTTTAAAAAATATCGTGTAGAAAAGATGTATGACTTGGCAGAAGTAGGTCGCAGAGCATTAGCATGTAGAGACATCATGGAAGAACGATATGTTCTTAAAAATGTTATTGCTGATAAATTAAAAGACCCAGTTAAAGAAAGAAAAGACTATGGCAAAGGCGAGTTTACACTATAGTTAATTACTAGGTCTGTTGTGCAAGAACGAATATGGCAATGGTGAACTCTGAACATGTTCAATAGGATACCAAAAATTCTTTTTGTTTTTCATAACTGCGAAATTAAATTCGCATATTTCTTTTGCTTCAGTTAAAAAACGTGTTAGTGCTTCACCTTCTAAGTTGCATAATTTTTCAATTTCATTTACAATCATTAACATTCTAACTCCTGGATCTCTAATTTTATCATAAGTCTCGTCAATTAATGGATGAAAAGTTCTATACCCAATATCTCTTAAGAGAGAAAGAGCGCCAGGATTAGTTACTATAATAAATGGGTGTTTCATTGAAATTGGTTTAAATATCTTTTCACTTAGTATTCTTCCAGTATCAGTAAGATCCTCATAATGATTGTTTACTCGGTCAGATGGAAAACTAGTTTCTGTAACTACACTAAAATATGTATTTTCATAAAATTCAATATGATTTGGAGTAACATGAAATGCATGATAATTCTTATTATCTTGGGATTCAATTTCTAGCCTATTAGGATAATGTGATCTATCCTTTTCCCCTGGTGCGCCTAATGCATTTCTAATATCTTTGTTGTAAATAAATGCATGGAAAAGGCTTTCTAATACTGCGTTTTCCCCGTTTTCATGTACAGCATCAAGTAGTACAGGTTCCTTTACATTGTAACTAACTAATCCCTTGTCTAATAAATTTTTAGCACTTAATAAATAAATTAGAACGGCTCGATGTATTCTGTATAGCCCGTTGAAACTTAAAAACTTCTTTGGATATTCTTTGTCTTGTAATGTATTTGCACGATCTCCAAACCATCCTTGGCTTATCTCTACTTGTTGTAGATATTCAAATTCTACATGCCATTGTAAATTAATCTTAGGTAAATTTCTTCGATAAGAAACGATCTCTAAGTGTTCAGCCATATCAGCAGACTCGGATGAGAATGTAATATTTTTTGGATCAACGCCGTGCTTAATAATGATTTCATCGTAAATAGTATCTATTATTGAATGATATCCATGGGCGTTGCATTGTATATACAAATGGACTTTATTCTGCTTTATATCATCCATCCAACTCCTAGCCCAGCCATCAATTGGAAACATAACGAAAGCATGTTCTGTATATATTTGTACATAGAAAAATTTCTTTGGTGACTTGCGTAGAGGCTCTATCCAATTCCAAGTTGATTCAGGACTTCTAGCAAACCCTACATGATCATGTGGGTATAACTCTCTGTGTGCTAGTACGTTAGGGTGATCTACCCATATACTGTGTGTATTGCCGTTTATATCATCGATAGTATGACCATAATCATGCCTGATCATCCATCTTAGAGTGGCTGTATCCTTATCGTCTGTCCAAGTCTCTAAGAAAGGATAGATGTCTTCATTTACAATCATTTAACGCCTATCTTCATAAACCTTTCATATTCAGTCTCTGGATCTTCCAGTTCAACCTCGTCTAAGAAATATGTTTTACGAAGTGGGTATCGTTTATCAAATTCTTCTAGTGTTCCGTGTCTACCTTGCATTGCAACAAGTGTGCCACGTGGAATGTTTTTCAACCAATCATCGCCATCAATATCATTAGTTGATGTATTGATTACAAGTCCTGGCTGTTTAAGTTGTCTGTAATCTAAAGTATTAGCATCTTTGTGCATATGCTCTACTTTATCTTTGATGCCAAGTTTGTCTAGTATTTTAGCACCAGTTGACAATGTATCTTTGTCTATGTCTACATTAATTAGATTATTAAATTGTAGTTTACCAAATGGATGCGTAGATGTTTTGATAACACTTCGTGGTGAATCTGATTGATTTGCAAACAGAAACAATCCCATATTACCATACCAACTTCCTAAATTGTATATAGTATCTAGTTTGTTTACTTTAGCCTTTCTTAATATGTTTTGCACTTCGTCTAGCAACCATAGTTTGCTATATTGAAGATCAGGGGTAAAACTGCCTGCTAGTGTATTTGGGCTGGCTTCATCTATCTCATCTTTAAGATATATGTCTTCTAATGCTTTAATCGTTGGACCTTCGTCAAATGGGTCATGTTTGATGCCTATACCGCCTGAATGCTCCCAAGGGACGATATTCTTGCCAAAATCATCGATTAGAACGTTCGGACGCCCTTGACTATCAGTTGCATACTTGGACTTGTCCGATGCGAAGATGGCGCTCTCCGAAGCTCCTACGTGATGTTTATCAAGCCATTCTAACTTACCCTTGATGCTGGCCTCATGCTCATAACGCAACGGAGCAGAGAGTATTGTATAGGGTATATCATGCTCTTGTAGCCACTTAATCACTCTTAGGCCGCCCCTGAGAGTGTCTAAATCACGGAAAAACTCGTATACAGCCTGAGATCCTTGAGATGCTAGACGTTGAATTGACTTCTCTGGTTTGGGTATGTCTTTGTAGCCATCAACGCCCTCAAATTCAGACCATGACTTGAAAAAGTCCGCTTGGACTCCGTCCATATCTAAGTATAGATGTGGTTTATAATGAGAATCGTTCTCATTTTCAAGTAGTAGTTCTGACACTCTCATGGTTGGTTTCTTTCAATACCCAGTTATCGGCATATAATTCTGCTAATAGTTCAGACCCTTCCGTGTATGTATGGGTCTCGTTTCCGTCTTCATAACATTCGATTAGCCACTTACGTCTAGCCAGTCTGAATACTTCTGCTCTACGATTTTCGTGTTCAAATGTGTGGAATTGTTCTTTCATACTCATATTTATCTCATTATAATTCATCTGGCCAATCTCTAAACAACGCATGTTGTATATTGCCCTTGACGAATTGGTTAAACGATTGATGCTTAACTTCAAGTTCGCCCTCTAGGGGTGCAACTCGTTTAAAAGCATCATCTAATTGGGCCATATCTTTAAACTCCATCATAATATGCCATTCAGGCATATCTTGTATAGACCTAAAACCCATCTTGCATCTTGTTACACGATAAGATTCCATCTTACCTTCAGTCTTAAGATGATCTAAAAACGTTTTCATGTTTGCTACCCATACTGAATCAGATATGTCGCCTGACTTATCAGCCCATATGTGGTAGATATCCATTATGCGCCTCCCGTTGCTGATTGAAATATTTTGATAAAGTGTTCTTCTCCATCTGCAATATTTGCTAACCAATCTAAGTCTGCACCTTCGTCTGCTTTATCACTGATGTACTTAAAACATCTAAAGTCTACATGTTGATTAAAACATGCTTTGGCAATAGCATATGCTTCCATGTCAACAACATGTGCTGGGTCTTCTAAAGTGTTAGGGTCTGTGACAAAATTATCACCAGTTGAACATGTATATCCCATACCCCATGATATGATTTTTGGATCAGTAGGTAAAAGAGCCATTGCCTCTGGACCGGAGATAAATCCATATGGATTATCACGTTCAACAAAGTTCTTCATTTCATGGCACCCATTATCAAACTTAATGCCACCTGCTGTGCCAAAGTTCCAAACTGTTCTTGGTTGATATCTTTCAATCAACTTTCCTGCTGTTAGTGCGGCATTCACTTTACCTACACCCGAAAAGAATACATTCTCCCACTTAGCCATCTTAGGTGCTTCATGTTCTAATGCCATAATAATTATATCTTTCATCATATCTTCACCAGTTATGTATGTTTCCTGCTATAATAAAGAAACAAGTAATAAAGTTAACACCAACAATGATAGTTCTAATCATTGCTATCTTATCTGCTTCTCTATCAGTTGTTCCCTCTTTTTCGCCTATTGCTTTTGCCCATAGACGCCATAAGTTTTTCATTATTCGCCCTCAAATTCAATTAAAGTTTTTACATTATATCCGTGTTCTTTTATCAATGTACTACCATTTAAGTCTGGCAAGTCAATGACTGATAAAATCAAAATGTTTTTCTTTGGTATCTTCCAATTTTCATGTATCAAGTCTGCACATGCTAATGCAGTGCCACCTGTTGCAATTAGATCATCAACAATTACTACATTACCCATGATCGGAGAGATTTCTTGTAAGTGGATTTCAGTTTCACCATATTCTAATTTAAATTGTTTACTTACTGTTTTGTTAGGAAGTTTACCTGGCTTACGTGCCATTACAAACGGCACATCTAAATCAAATGCGATAGGCGAACCAAAGACAAAGCCTCTGCTTTCTACTCCTATGATAGTATTGCAGTTAAACCCTATACATTCTGATGTTAATGCTATGATTGATTCTTTAAATGCTTTTGGATCTTCTAACAATCCAGTAATATCTCTAAACTGTATGCCCGGAATAGGAAAGTCTTTGACTGTTCTTATAGATTCTTTCATTTTGGTATTTGTAATGCCTCTTTAATTAAATCATCTTGCTTAACAAAGACACCGTCTCTCATCATACCCTTACGATCTTTAATATCTTCCCATGCTGTCTTTATGCATTCAGTGAGTGATACATCATTACGTTCTGCAATGTTGATTAGAACAACAATCATATCACCGATATCATCTTTGATGTCTTTACCTTTACAGATGCTGTCTGAGAGTTCTCCTGCTTCTTGTATCAACTTAGCAAACTGTGACTTATCATCACTGCCGTCAATCAAGTTTCTGTCATGGTGCCATTGCTTAATTCTGTTAACATCTTCAATCATGGCTTGTGTTTCTCTACTTTTCATCTTTGTCTTCCTTAAGTTTTGTATACCATTCATGTGAGCAATAAGCATCACAGAACACAGCCGTTTTTTCAGCATTGTGATATTTTACATCAAATGGGTCTATATTGCAAGAGCAAACGGAACAATTTAACGTTGGGATTTCCATTCTGTGTACTCCTTAAAGAATGATTCAGTGTCATAAAATAATTGTGACTTGACTGTGCTAATACCATAATCTTTTCTTTCTGGGAAGTAATCTGTTAGTTCGCCTCGTCTACGAACATCCAATGTGATACAATGTATTCCACCGTCCCAAAATCCTCTAGTTCTCCAAGGCACTACATGACATGTTACACCTTCTTTTTCTAATCGTTCAAATAAGCCGTCAAAGATACTTGACGTGTTGATGCACATTAAGTTCTTATCGTCAAGTGGTACAACATTGACTTCAAAGTATGTTTCTTTATAATCGCCTACCCAGTCTTTACAGTATTGTTGAATGTATGAATTAAAGTGTGCAGGAGCATCATCCATCATGCCAGAAAAATTGCCCTGCCATTTATTCACCAGCATAGGGTTATCTGATTTTGTGCTACGTATTACATTGCTAGTTTTATAAGATGCTTTTTCAGACATATATGATGGGTGTCTAATGCCAATTGTTTTCCAACCTGGCATTAGTTCTTCATAACCATCAATGTGTTTAGTTGTTAATACTACACCTTCTTTGATTGGCATGTAACATGAATCTAAATGTCCGCCATCTGTGCCAAAGTGTAATCTATAATCATCGCCAAACCATTTCTTTTCTTTTTGTTCAAAACTGTAGACTCTTTCAAAGATACTATTTTTTCTTGTCTTTATATCATATCCCCAATTTTCATCAACTCCGTGATCGAAAATAATGTCTCTGCCTAACTTAACAGTATCAGCACCATTTAAATTGGGAACAGTAGGATCTTCTTGGTGTTTGTGAACTTGTGACGGATCATAATGCGTATAGATAGGTTCATAACATTCAGGTAAATCTCCCCCAACAAACAAGTTGTTGCCTATCACAGCATGTGTGTCTCTAGGACAAATAGGAGGCTTCTTAAGTATACTAGACTTTTCGTTTACTGTATAAAGTTCACGTTTAGACTCATCAATCGTAGGTCGTCTGACAATGACTCCTAGTTCTTCAAACTTCTTTTGTATTGCGTTTAAATCTTCTTTAGACCATTCAGTGACTTGATGAAAACTATCTCTAACTTCGGCATTCGTAATGTCATCATAAAATGATTTTGGCCAAGTATCACCTAACCAAATCTCTTCTAGTGGATCCCAATTGTTGTGAACATTTATTTGATTACTCATATTAATTTTTCTACTAGATTCATCATTACAGATGTTCCTGTGATAGCACTACCAATCATAATTGCTTTATCGTTCCAACAGTGACCAACATATACCCAAGCACATGCTGATACAGCATATGCGATTTGCCCTTCTGTTATCAGCCCAGCACTTATTAAAAATACTCCGACTACAGCAAATATTGTTGCTATCCATTTAACATAACTATCGATAGTACCTGTAGGAGTTGCTGGCTTTAAATCTTCTACTTCAAGTTGGAGTTCTTCCATCTCTTGTTTGAGACGTTTACGTTCTTTGTTGAGTTCCATAGCAAGTTTCCCTGCTTTACTCATTGTACTGCCTTCAAAGTCCTCTTTGACTTGGCTAGGTAAATTTTCTTCTATTGTTTTTATTGTGTCACTCATACTGGACCCATAATCTCATATCCATCAAACTCTCTTTTATAAGGAGCATCGAGGCCTAATTCAATGAACTTAAATCCTCGTGCTTTAAAATACGCACACTCTGATTCTAAACTTTTTATACCGAGTCTAGTTTCTGGATTTTTGTAATTCCAAGCAAACTGAATATTTGCTACATGATGTTCATTGTATATTCGCATTAAACTAAATGCAACTAGTTCTCCTTCTTCATAATATCCAATTACTTCCATGTCTGAATTAAGCATCATTGCATTATGTAATGGAGTCACACTTGCAAATTGTTTGTACTTACAGTAATCATTATAAATTTTTTGGAGTTGGTCTGTGGGAACTTTGAGCAATGTGGCCATCGCCGTACTCACATGGTAATTAGTTTTTTCTAAATCTATACGAGAGTATAAATCATCTGTGTGTGTCTTTTTCATGCTATTATTTATTGAATCTCCAGTCAACAACAAAGTTTTTTTCTGCTTCTCCCCATACATCATAGTAACCTTTTCGGGCAAGTGTCTCTGATGCTTCGTTGAGTTTTGATAGTTTTTGTAAAATAACTAACGCACATTTACCGAAGTTCATATGAACTCCATTGACATGTTCTACAGTTTCTGGATGATCTTCTAGTAGCACATAGTCTTCTTTCATTAACCAATTACTATTCCAATCATTACATGATTTGGCTAACTGCTTAGGTCCAATATCTTTGTGATTCATTGCAATGATAATTGCTTCGTATGTATCTAATTTTAAAGTTTGTTCTCTGACAACAAATTGCAAATAGTTAGGGTCAGCAAATACAATATCTATTTTGTCATTCATTCTAGCCTGTCGAGCATATGGACAAGGTGACCAATTACCCAGACTAGGATGAGGCTTTTCTACAAAGTCCTTCATCCATGTGATCAAATCTTCTTTGATTTCTTTTTCATTCACAAAGGCACTTTTCCTGTGTCGTAATGATGTACATTGACTCCGCCTAGTTTTAAGAATTTAACACCTTGGTCGTCTCTGTACTCATTGCGATAGTAAAGAGTAGTAATACCAGATTGAAAGATAAGTTTTGCACAATCAATGCAAGGCGCATGTGTACAAAACAGAGTTGCACCCGACGATGATTCGGTGCTTTGTGCTACTTTTGCAATAGCATTTGTTTCTGCATGTAAGACTTCTGATTTTGTTATTCCATTAATCTCACATTCGTTTTCCCAGTCAGTAGGCATACCATTATACCCTGTACCAATAACACGATTACCTTTAACAATTAATGCTCCTACTTGTAGTCTAGTTGCATAACTGAGTGAGGCAGTTAGTTCTGCCATCTCCATAAAGTAATCTATGAATTTCTTTTTCAATGTGCTAATGACCTCAGTTTTGTGAATTGTTTTGCTACATCAAATATGCTGATGTAGATTAATGTTCCTGTAAGATACTGAAGGTCCCATAACAATGCTGGAGCAGAGAATGGAGGGTACATGCCAGGACCTATATTGACTAGTATGTGCCAAACGAAAAACCCTGCGAATGTTGCAACATACTTGTCTAGTTTAGTTGCTAAAAATGTATTGAATAGTAGACAACCATACACCATTGGGAACATCATGCTTGACATATAAACGTCAGTGATAAACATTATAGATGCTGGTAATAAATAACCTAAGTATTTGTTTGAAGTGATAGATGGCATCAAAAATGCGAGAGCAAAGAAAGGTGTCCAGATAGGATCAAGTCCGATCAGTCTGCTTATGACGAGAACCGATGCTAATATAATTAATTGTTTCATTTGATTGTTACCTCTGCTTCTGTTTCTATTACTACTCTTGCTCCGCAAGGCAGAAGTGGCTTATCGTTACCACCGTATACTATTTTACTTGGACCATGAATTTCTACTTCGTGACCATATGTGTTCTTTCTGCCCTCTTTGACAGTAATGACTGCTTCGTTTGTGCCATGCTTTTTGTTTGCACGTATTTTATGCATGTTTACATGTATGTATTTCTTTTTAGGCTTCACAGGATTGATTGGTTTATCGTACATCTTTTTCCTCAAATTGTTTGTTTGCTTTGCGTTGCCATGACCATTCTAAAAATTTACTAATGCCATTAGCAATCATTTCGTGTAATTTAAATGTGTACTTAAACAATGTGTTGCTCCCTAGACTTTTTAGCAGTATGTATTTTACCACTTTTAGTTCTGTATTCGTGTGTGATGCCTTTAGTACCACCACCTTCACTTATTAATAAATGTACAAGAGCAATTAAACTTGCTATCATACCTGCCGCTAAAATTACACCATCCATTATTCTATTTCCAATAAGTCAATCTTTTCACCGATTGGTTTTTTCTGCCATTCTTTATAATCTTCGGGAGGATCTTTTTTATCTGTGATACAACTTTCTTCCCATTTCTCAGCAAGACGACCATTGAGTTCTACCCAATATTCCATGTCTTTACCTGTCTTCTCAACTATCTTTTTGTCTGTGTCAGCAAAGATAGCATCTTCAGGACATTCTGGAATACACACGCCACAATCAATACATTCATCTGGGTTTATTGTAAGGAAGTTAGGACCTTCATAAAAACAATCAACTGGGCATACGATTACACAATCCGTGTGTTTACATTTTATACATGCTTCTGTTACTACGTGTGTCAATCAACTCTCCTAAAGTATACGTATATTTATTGTTTTATCTCAGATGCCAATTCTTTTACTTTACCGTCTACAAACCACATAGACTTGTCTTTGGCTTTAACTAAAACAGTATCAAATTTGTCTTTACAACGTTCTGCTAGTTCTTCATATGAAGACCCTTGACATATAAATTCTTCTGTGTCTGTGTTGTATAGTAGATAATCTTTTGTTCCATGCTTTTCAATATAGCAAATAGGCAATCGTGCCTTGACTTCATCTGAGATTCGTACATCTATTCTATGTTCTTCGTCTTCAATCTTTTTCATTACAGCACGGATTAGTTGGTCATCTTTGTATTGACGATACATACTATTAAGTGACCAGCCTACAAAAATACCAAATCCTATAACTATTAAAATACTATCTTCCATATAAAAACTCCTTGTGATGAATCCACTCACCGCAATCTAAAAATCCCCATTCTCTTTGTTGAGGTCCCATAAAAAACAAAGTGGTGACAGGTTGTTCATTTTCTAATTCAAGCCAATGAAATTCCTGTGCACCACGTTTGATAACACTTCCGGGACCTTTCCAAGTCCTCCCCTCGGGAGTATTTTCCCAATACCCACCCTTTAGAATTATGGTCATGTATGGCCACGGGTGATCATGTAGGAACGGTTCGTCACTTTTAACTATTTTGTGCAATGTAACATTGAACGGGAAGTTTGCTCTATCTTTAAGAAATAGATAGTAACGATGCATGTAATCTGTGCCTGTCATTCGATCAGGTATTAATCTGTATCGATTGAGGCTTGACATTAAACTGTGAAATAAATTCATATAAGTTACCGGGGAAAGTAAAAGTGGGGAGATTTTGCTTGTCTCTAAGAGCCCTAGCAAGGCTCTCCCCGAACCTGGATGCCTAAGAGTTAGGACGCTTTGCTAGCCGCCATTGCTCTGTAACCTGCGGCTACGATTGCACGTGATGGTGTGCCAAGACGATATCTAGTAACACCTGTTTTAGTAGCGTTAGCATAGATTGCGAATCCGCCACGTAAACGAAGGTCGCTTACTGTAGCAGTTGGGTTACCAATGCCGAAACGTGCGGCGATTTGCTTTGCTGTTAGTTCTTCACCGTTCTGTAGAGCGGCTAAGAATTTAGCAGACTTTGATACTACCGGAGTAGCTGATTTTACATTTGTCATATATTTTCCTCTTAGTTTATATGTAGCCGAAATGTCTTTCGACTTGTATACTATTATACAACCATTCAGAATTGAATGCAAGTTGTTTGGGCAAACACGAAACCTATCGTATTTGTTAGAAACCCTAACAACCGGTTATATAATACAGCAGTCATAAAGACTGATGTTCCTGTGTAGCATTCATGCTACTAAATCTCTGATGATTCCTTGTGCTAGTATAAACACTAATACAGCATTAAGAATTATTAATGCTCTATCTTTCCAGAGCATACCAACTACAAACCAGCCTGCTGTGCCTACTAAACTAAACCATACATCGATTAGATGATAATCTACGCCTGCACTTCTGGCTAGAACTGCTATCAATATACAGGCACTAGCAAACCATTTAACATACCAACTCGCATCTTGTTTGGGAGTTGCTGATTTGTAAATTCTTTTACTGTTTTCTAATTCTCTAGGGTCAAACTTCTTTGTCATTTTATTTCCACTTGTAAATATTACTCTCTACTTGTGTGCGGTTGTGTGAGAGTATTGATTCCATTTCTTTATAGATATCTTTTAGTTCTTCGATTGATTTGCTTTCAATATATTCTATAACTTCAAATATCTTATATAAACGTTCTTCATGGTTAGTGCATGAGTCATAAGACTCGTCCCAGAAGTCACTGAATGTTTTATATCCATGTTCATGTAAGTACTTTAAGGTGCCTGGAGGTGCCATCAGTATAAACGGCTTTCTGTACCACATCGGCTGTTGAACTTTTTCACTATAGTTTGCAGTAGGTTGTGCAAACCTTGATTCTGTAATAACAGCACAAAAAATATCTTTGTAATACTTTTCTATAGGCAAAAAATCTGTTGATGGATCAAAATAATCATCAACTGTCGAATTTACAGGATAAGGTGTCTCTATGATGTCTAGTAATTCATCAACTTTTATATCTAAACATAAAGGTTCTTTGTATAATGTTTCTACGCCTTTATGTAAACGTTCACTGTATTCACTTGCATTGATATCAAACCAAGGTAAACCTTGTAGTTTTGTTAGAGCAGTTTTGTAAACAAAACTAATATGAGCCTCACTGTTAGCAAGAAATGCGGCTATTAGATTTCTATGAGGTGTCCATCTCCAATTTAGATTGATAAACTTTTTTGTAAAATCGTTGGCTGCCTGTCCTACTAAATCATCTGTGTATGAATCATCAAACACATTAGCAACTGTTGCGTTCTTTATAAAAGTATCTTCACATGATATTGTCATTAAAGAATTGTAATAAGGCAGATATTTGTCTGCATCATAATCGCATGTTTTTACCTTTACCTTTCGCAGGTCGTTTTTGATAACATATTTTTTTATGCTATTCAATTCATCTGCACGTAAATAATTTGGATCTTCTTCACCATTAAATTCTGAATAGAATGTCAATGTGTGTTTGTCTTCGCCAAAGGTATTATTTTGCTGAGTTCTACCTCGTAAGTGTGGAGGGAGATATATGCAAAGAGGTTCGTTTAGGTAAAATGTAACACCCTTTTCGTTTAAGTACTTTATAGTTTCTGGGGAATGCTTTATGCTTTCTAGTTCTTCGATGACGCCATTGTACATGAATATGTATGTTGGGTTGTGATCATTGTACTCTACGCTAGGCAAGATGCGTTCTTTTAAATGCTCATCTTGGGATGCCGGCCGTTCAGGCATATCAGGAAAATAGAACCAATGAAGTTTGTTCCAAAGCCATAAATCATCTTTGTTGTCAACTGATATATCAACACCAGTTACATCATCTAATTCTTTATTCCTCTCCATTTAAGAAATAGTCTCCTTCAAGTTGTTGGACCATATCTACCATAGATGCATAACATGTAGGACAAAATTGCACAGGCAAAATGCCAAAGTCACCTTCGACACCACCTTCTTCTTTGGTATACACAACATTACATATCGAACATTTGTGTGCTTCTATTAATCCTGGCATTTTATCCTTTATGAAATGTTTTTTGTTTCTTCGTTGACCACATCATCCATGTAGTTAATAGGAACTGTTTTTTGATCTAGCATAGAAAATGCTAACAATAAGCCACACAAGATCATTGCGATTATACCCATTATTGCTTTTCCTAACATATGTTCTTCTTCTGACATTTTATTTACCAATGTGTTTAACTTCGTTCTTTGGCACTACTTGATATGCACCCTTGTTGTATGCTGGTGCAATAGTGTATGTAGCACTAATTTCTTGCTTTTCTTTCTTCCATTCAGCATTCTCGCCATCGCCTTTACTAGATCCGAGAAACTCTGTACTGCTAGGATACTTCTCATTGAACTCTGCTATGCGTTGTTGAGCATATGACAGTTCAGGTTTATATGTACTTCTGTCTGCCCTAACATCTTTCTTAGCAGTTTTGCCATATGCATAATCAATGTATTCTGCTAGTGTAGCAAACCGAAAGTCATGCATATGATTGCGTTTACAACGTCTGTTGTGTTCACGCCATCGTAATTCTAATTCTTTGAGTTTACCCTTAGTCAATTTTAACTTGCGTTTGCGAGTATTGATTGAGGATAACCGAACATCTAAATGCATAGTCATAAGTCTATTATACTCCCTTAGAGATTAAATGCAACCCGATTGGGTCAGGCGATTGCTAGTTCTTTAATATGTTTGCAAGTACCACGAAATTTGTAACCTGGGCAACTACATGTCCCTTCTGCTGTGTCTACTTGGTATTCATTACCCTTAGAACCTTTGACTATGGTGATATGAGGTGCTAAAGTAGCCTCTGACTGATCAGAGTACTTGTCAAGTGTTTTGAACTTTCTATGAGACTTGCTAAACTGCTTGATAGGATTTGCGAATGTTTTCAGTTCACCTTCTGGCGCTTGATAAGCAACCAGTTGACCTGAATCGTTGACATGATAAATGCCATTAGAAACTGATTGATCTCCCCAATCAGTGATTTCCTGTAATACTTCAATCATCTAGTTGCTCCCTTAGGTCTTCAAGTAATTCTACTAATTTAACGACTAGTTTTTCGTCCTTAGGCTTTTCAGTGTCAACCACTACTTTAACTTCTACGATCATGCTATTGTCCATCCCATTTGTAAATACGTTCTGACTTCTAAATGGCTAAGTATTCTAACTTTGCCATTCTTTGTTGCTATATAAATGCCTTTCATTATGCAGATGCCAAAGTTGCGTTTCTATTTTTATAGGCAGCCATTGATTCTTTAATCATTCTACGATACTCACCCATTAGACTCCAAGCATTGTAATCGCCTGTTGCTTGAATGTCAAATCCGTAACCTGACTTAGTAGGTCTCCCTGCTCTGAACTCTTCAGTGACATGACCAAATACTATTTTGTAATACTTCTGCTCGTAGTAGTCACCACGTTGATCGCCACTGATCCAAAATGCATCAGTCTTGTTAGCAACCGGAGTTAGTTTAGCACCTGTACAATGTACAATGAACTTCTTTAATTGTTCTGTACTTTGATAGTCACTAGCGAGGACAGTTGTATTTCTTTCTTTAATCATATCATTTCTCCTAAGTATACCATAATTATACTACCTTTTGGGTATAGAGTCAAGCCTTTTTGCCCAAAAAGATCATTTATTTTTCAATGCTTTTTTGATGTTCTTTTTGTCAAAATAGATTCTAACATAGTACTTTCTTGTTACTGCAATCCAAAATAGAATGAAAGTATTGGTAATCGATACCCCAAAAGGACCAAACAAAAATACTACCATCGTTAAGTAATTGAGTGCCCAGATCAACGGAAAGTTGATTAGAGTAGCAAGTATAGTGTCCCCAATTGATTCTTTGAGTGCTTGACGATTGAGACCTAATTTCATTAATCGTCAGCGCCTACAGGACTTTGTCCTGCAACAAATGCCGCCAACTCGTCATACGGCGGAAGACTTTCTGCAAACACCATTAACTTAAGAACTTCTGAGGGTGACATGTAACCTTGCACATCATCACCTTGATACTCGACAAAACCATCTTTAGTCATTAAAGCAGTTTCGGCTGTGTCACTAGGTGGAACTTCTTCGCCATAAGGCAAGTCTCGGTTAGTGCAATAGTTACCACCACCAAACTGAACGGATACTGTGTACCCGTTTTTGTAGGTGATTTGAAAACCTTTTTGATCTGAAATTTTAAAACTCATTAGTCTAACCTTGAACTTGTGTAAATCGGTGCATCAGGAAGATACTTTTTAACAATCTTCACATACGCATCACATCCAGCCATCTTAGCACTCATGTCCTGAGTGTAAGATTTACCAGGGTTCCATAACTTGTACCCACCAGTATAACTTTTATCAAACCCTTGAGAAATAAAACTTTTGCCTAGTTTAGTGTTACCTTTGACAAAGGCTTCGATCCATGCAAACCCGCAATTAAATGGATGTTCTCCATTTTGATCGAGGTAATTTTGAGTGGCTTCATCTGCCGCCTGAATTGCTTCGTTATGAATTTCTGCTGTTAACATATTATGCTACCTCTAGTGAATTAACTTCGATTTGACTAAAGCCCATGCCGTCAACCATATGGAATGTTCCAGTCACTGTATCTTCAACAATGTCACCAACTGATAGTGAGTGCATGTCTCTAACCTGAGTCACTTCTTTGGTCTTTTTGTTTAAGAAAGTTCTCATTTTAAAACCACTAACGAAAGTATCAAACGTTTCGTCTTTGCCAGTTTCTTCATCAAAGTAGTAACCATTTAAGATTTTGAAAACAGTCTCTAAGTTACGATCTTCAAATCCAGCAACTTCACAAACTTTTGTGTAATGCTCAAACATTTCAGGTAAAAAACGTTTTGAGCCGTCAAATGAAGTTTCCATTCTAGCATGATACTCTGGGAATACTTTAGCAGTAGCAGAGTGTCCGCCCTCTGGACCATTGACATGTTCGTAAATTTCGTCAGTGATTTTGATTTGAAAGATGTTGTAAGACATATAATTTCCTGTGCTTTATTGTTTAATATGTGTATATTATACGGGATTTCTTACCCAAAGTCAAGCCTTTTTTCAATTAATTTCATTTATTTCGCCTAATAAAATCAATGACTTAGAAAAAAGTTTTACACTATCTATTAGGACATAAGTAATATTGTGACATTATGTTACGAAACACACATACAGGAGAAAAAAATGAGCAATAAATCAGGCTTTGAAATCAGAGCAGACTTACTATCCCAGGCACAGGGTATCTTAGAGTGCAATTTACATAGAAAAATACAAGCAGTTCAGGAACACAATGGATATAATCCAGAAGATGTTAAAGAAGTTCCATCTGATGAAATCAGTACTGCTGATGTAATTAAGGCTGCCAAAGAACTATATGAATTTGTTAATGAGAAATCATAGATAAATCATCTATAACAAAAAAGGGACTTTCGTCCCTTTTTTAATGGTTGTTAAGCCGTCTGAAGTTAACTTTCTCGGTTCTTAACAATCTCATCAACAAGACCGTAGTCAAGTGCTTCTTGGGCATTCATAAAGTTATCACGTTCCATATCTGCTTTCAGATCATCATACGTTTTACCCTTAGAGTTATGTTCTTCATAAATCTCAGTAAGATACTTTTTCATGTCTAAGATTTCTTTGACTTGAATTTCCATATCAGTTGCTTGACCTCTTGCACCGCCTGAAGGCTGATGAATCATATGTCTAGCACGTGGAAGCATTTTACGTTTACCAGCAGTACCGGCTTGTGCTAACAGACTTCCCATCGATGCGGCTTGGCCCATAACAATCGTATTGATGTCTGGCTTGATAAATTGCATAGTATCATAGATAGCCATACCTGCTGTTACACTACCACCTGGTGAGTTGATGTAAAGAGAAATGTCTGCTTCACTGTTCTCACTTTCTAGGTATAGCAACTGTGCTACGATTAGATTAGCCATAGTATCATGTACTTCACCTTCTAGTAAGATCACACGATCACGTAGCAATCTACTGTAAATGTCGTAACTACGTTCACCACGACTTGTTTGTTCTAAAACCATTGGTACTAGTGCCATAAAATTTCCTCTAAATTATGTTTCTTAAAGTATGCATTATACATGTTTTGTGTATCATATGCAACACTTTTGGTTACGTTAATTTGACTGAACTTACAAATTGTCTTTTCTGTATTTCAGTCACTACTTCTATAGGAGACAAATGTGTTTGCAGTTTTGCTAACGGTATGTTTCCTGGTCTATTGTATATATGACTGTAATTGTATCTACTGTCATAAAATTCTTTGTTCTCATCATAGTGTTGTTTGTACAATCTATGATATTTATTAATGCTTTCGACAGGCATTCCCCAATATCTGATAATAAAATCACTTGCATAATGTCGAAATGGTTTGTATGCCTCATCTCCTATATGGTCATCATCGTCTAACGCCATATCTTGTAAAGTCTTTCCTATCTCTACATATAATAAGTACACAGTTCCAAATTCAACAAATTCAGTAAAGTGTTCATAGTCTTCATCTTCTAGTGTTCTAACACCTGGGCCTCTAGGTTGATCATAATATGTAACAAAATGTCCAGGTAACATTTTCCTTACTGTTCCTTCTGCCATAGATTCGCATCTATGCACTTCTAAGTTTAATTGACCTAATGCTTGTCGTACTTCTTTGGGTGCTTCTACGAAGAACTCATGCGGCTCATTAAGCATTCCGTGATAGACTTCAAAGATGTGATGTAGATAATTAAGATCATCTTGGTGTAATTGAGTAGTCATTCTGCGTTCTACAAAGCCTGGCCTGTAGTTATTAATAGTGTCTACACATTCATTGATAGCATTAACAGCCTTTTGTCGTTCTTCATCTAATGTATCAAAGCCGTACAATCTCTTAGGATCGTCTATTGTGTACTGTTGAATTGCTTCATCTAAGAGTGCGGCCCAGCGTTGAGCAATAGATGTTTCATTAATGTTATACGTTAATGTGAGATCGTCATCGCCAGAATATGTTACATGCATCTTTTTGTACATGTAAGTATTTAATTGCTTTATGGCAACAACTTAAATAATGTAGTACTACCTAAAACTTTCTGAGCATCACGGGGACTTAAACTACTAAAACCTTCAGGCTCATCTTGGTACATGGCATCTATGTCATCTAACGGTATTTCTTTTTTACTTTTTTGATCATATGCAACAACTCGTTTGGGATAACGACCTAGAATGCTTTTCCACATTCTTTTAGCACTCGGTGTTTGTGTATAATCGGAATAGATAGGAATACCTTTCCAAGCAGTAAACGCCAAATACAATTTAATTGCTTTACCTTGTCCTTGTATGCTTGGATCCATACTTACACCAGCAACTCTGTATCCGTCTTCATAGGGCTTTAATTTTAAAAATCCTAATACATTTGATTCTTTAGTAGGACCAGTTTGGTTTGCTTTTGTATTGTCGATAATGTAAGATACAAACTTTTGCCACATTGTTTTCTTTACTGGCGTACCTTGTTTTGAATCAGTAACATAAAACAAATACAAATCTCCGTCAGGCATCTGTATTGCTTCTGTCTGAGATTGTATGTTAGGTATACGGCCTAAACTTTTACCTGGTCCGTAATCCTTTTCGTAATCTATGTCATATTTAGGTGTAGTATTGGTAGTAGCAGTATTGTAGGCATCATTAGGATCTGGATCATATGAGCCTGCTGGTCTCATTATCGGTGCTTCGATTAAAAACTCAAATGCTCTCATTGTTTAGGTCCAAGAAGTCTTCTTGCCACCGTCATATTCTCTAGCATGACCTTCTTCTATTAGCAGTTGACAGATGTCTTGTCCATCTTCTGTGTGAGGAATACCTAAGATTCTACCGTACTTGCCTTTACCTAACGATTGAATCTTAAACTTGTGTTCTGCTAATATCTCTTTAAGTCTTTCTTTAGCGGCTAGACCTAATTTCTTTTCCTCTAAGTTTCTAGTTCTGCTTTCTGGTGTATCGATTCCAGCAAGTCTAACTCTTTGATTGTGTAATAGTACATCAAAGCCTAAGTCTAGTGTTACGTCAATCGTATCACCGTCTACTACCTTGACTAGTGTAGCCCTGTAGACAAATGGTTCTACTCTGTTGTGCTGTACGTTGATTGGTGTTTTTGATTTCTTCTTCTTAGCCATTATCTTTTTTCTCTACCAACAGTAGTTGTTGGTGCTTGTTGTTTCTTAAATATATCAGTAACGTCTTTGTTACCGCCTCTTGTAAGGTCCTTCGCTTTAGTTCTTAGTTCTCTTTTAGTATCATCAGGTGCTTGAACACCTTCTTTGCTACCACTGTAACTAAAACTTACACGTCCGTTTGTGCCTGTTGCTGAATAAACTTTAGTCGCATCTAATCCAACTGTACCTTTAAAGTCTGGTGGATATTTACTAGTAAATCCAGTCACGGTGTAATTATCATCACTACTCTTACCATTCAAATGTAATTGTATAATAGGAGATGTGTTTAAGAATTTCAAACATGCCTCACCAAACTCTGGATCAGAATTTATGTTTGCTGATACTCTTTTAGCAAGTGCTGATAACGCATGATAACCAGCATTGTATCTTGGGTTATCAAGTTTTGCTTTAATATCTGCTTGTAGTGTTAATACTCCAGGATTATCTGTTTCAACAGCACCAGACTTAATTAAGTCTTTGATTGCATATGCTGTACTTTCATCGATGATGCCTTGTTCAAGTCCATACTTTAATGGAAACTCGATAGATGATATACTTCCAATATCTTCAATAATAACAACTTGATCAGCATATTTTTCAAGTAGATCGTCTAAGCCTTTTTCTCTAGCGGCTTTAATACCATCTGCGATGTTCTTAACACTTGCACTAGCACCCTTCTCCCCTTTACTAGAAACGCCAATTTCTATATCTTTACCTATGTATAAGTAACTGTCAACTAGCCCATTGTTTTTTGCGGCTGGAAAGTTGATGTGTGCTCCTTCATATGTTCCATCATTTCCAAGAATATCTTTACGAGCCGCCTCTGCACCATCTGATGTAATCATACCTTGAACAAGAGCAATAGGACCAATAGACTCGCCTAAATCATCTCTGATAGCAGTAGTCATTTGTCCTACATCGTCAAACGTAGGCAAAGTGCCATCTAGTAATTCTTTCATTCCTGGTAAAATTCTAGGAACAGCCGCATTGCTGTTTGCATCTTGGGCAAGGGTTGAATATAAATCTGAAGGTTTTTTGAATGTGCTATTTGGTGGATATAAATCAGCAGGTTTTAAGTTATAATAACTTCCCTTAAGACTTGTTGTTTTGTTAAGTAACCATGTACCATCAATCTTGTTATTCCATTTACCAGCCATGTCGCCTTTAATCTCAGCAAAATATTTACCAAAATGCATTTGATCTTTTGAGCCTGTAACGTCAAATGAAATAATTGCAAATGCTCTGGATGCTCTAGGAACGTTTACCCAATTGATGTTTGCATATGGAAGATTTGCGACTGCTTCTTCCATCTCCTCTGCACTTTCATATGCACCTGGCATACTTGGGAAATATTCAACAGATTTGTATTGAATCTCTTCGTCAGGGTTGTTTCTATCTGCGCCTTTAAAGAAAGTGTCGCCTACTTCTCTATACAATAACCCACGAGCAGATTCATCGATCTGCATCGATTCTAATAAGTTTAAAATGTTTCTGATATCAGTATTCATAATACTATTTATCAGCATTTCTTAAGACATTGATATTGAAACCACTTGTCATTTTTGTGTGCAATCTTTAAATAAAGCCCATAGGATTTCATTTTTTCTCTGTGTTTAAAAAATGAAGGACCATGAGACATAATAGGATCCCAACCCTTCTTAACACGTTTGACTCCGTCAATGTCCCATTGATATTGATGAGCCATTTCATGTGCGAGTGTATCGACAAACCATTGTCTGCAAAACCATTTATCACTTAACCATATTTCACAATTGGATTTTGTTTTGTATTTAATAGGTCTTCCAGAGTTGCTTACACACATTGCCCACCACCATTTACGAGAGTGTAAACTGAATTCTGGCATTTTTAATTCACTATTAAAACATAGCACGTTAAGTACTTTCCATGCTTCTTTTATTTCTGGGATTGTTGGTCTAAAGGGCTGTTTCTTTTGTTTAGAGATTGAAGGTAATTCTTCACTAAGCCAATGCTTTAGCAGTTGTTCAGCCTTTGATCTATTCATGCTATGATACCTTTGTTAAAGGTATTTAGTAAAGAAAATGCAGACTACTATTATTTTATATAAATACTAGAGTATTATAAATCAATGGAGATACAAATGGAATATATTATTATAGCAGTAGTTGCTGTAGCAGTTGTTTATTTCGGTTTTATTAAGAAAGACGAAAGTAAACCCGAATCAGGTGGGCATGGGAAACCATCAGCACCAAGAACACCTCCTGCTTTAAAAGTTGCAAAGAAAAAACCTGCACCTAAGAAAAAAGCGGCACCTAAGAAAACAGTTGCTAAGAAAACAGCACCTAAAAAGACTGCTAAAAAAACTACTAAAAAAACTACCACAGCCAAGAAGTAAACTTATATGCTCGATATCGGGTTCGATATAATCAGCGATTTAAACTTAGAACCTAATGATAATTTCAATTGGGAAGATAAGGCTACGAGTTTATACTGCATACTAAGTGGGAACATAAGCAGTGATGTTCAAACGATGGTCAATGTACTGTCGCATTTAAGTAGATTCTATCAAGGAGTGTTTTACACTCCTGGTTTACTTGAATATGACAGCAGTCCATTACAAAACATTAATCAACGAACTGCTGATATTCAGAATATATCGAAAAAACTCCCTAACGTCATTCTTTTACATCATAATATTGTTATTATCGATGGGATAGCAATTGTAGGTGCAAACTGTTGGGAGAATGCACATGAGCCAGGAAAATCAATTTCTATAGATGATCTTAAGTACAACCAATATCGTTTAGATGATATGAGTTTCTTACATAAGACTATCGACAAACTCCAACGACATTTAGATGTTAAAAAGATTGTTCTTGTCTCTAATGCTGTACCGAATGACAATTGTTATTTTGGAGAAGTTCCTCCATATGTTGGAGAGCAAATACCATTAGACACAGTATTGAATTCAGATACTGAAGGCAAAGTGTGTTATTGGGTATATGGATCTTACACAAAGCCAGTAGATGCAACTCTGCTTCTACCACGCAAGACTGATTTACAAGTAGTTAGTAATCCCTTAGAAGGGAAGAATTCTAATCAGTTTTATCCTAAAAGAATAACTATTTCAGTTTAAGCCTCTGCTTCTACTCTGACTTGTAAAGGGAAACCTTTAGAACGTGCATCAAGTGTTACCTCAATACCTTTCTGTTCTGCGATTTCATATGGCAAGACTGCCACGATAGCACTGCCATTAGAATGAATGTCAGTGGTGATATTAGATGCAGTGTCTGGATTATAATCAAAGAATTCACATAAAGAATCTACAACAAACTCCATTGTAGTTACTTCATCATTAAGATAAACTACTTTATACAATGGTGGCTCTTGTAAAGCAAGATTAGGTTGAATTCGTTGCTCAGTTGTTGTTTCAAATTCGTTTGACATGTTATTTCCTTTATAAAGTGAGTAAAGATTGTGCGTAGCCGAAACTACGCACAACATACCGCTATAATACTATTTAGCAGAAGAAATGTCAATCTTTCTGGGTTTTAGTTCTTCCGGAAGTTGACGTTCTAGGCTAATCTTTAAGACGCCATCAATCATATCAGCACCTTTCACAACTACGTGATCGGCAAGTGTAAATGATCTACTAAAGCCTCTCTGACTAATACCTTTGTGTAAGTATTCAAGTTCTTCGTCAGTCTCTGCTTTTTCTGTAGAAACAGTTAATTGATTTTGATCTACCTCGATATCGAGTGACTCTCTAGGGATACCAGCAAGTGCTAGTTCAATAGTAAAGTGATCATCATCAATTTTGATAACATTGTAAGGGGGATAATTATCCTTTCCTGTTACTGATGCTAATCGATGAATATCCTCAAATATAGAATCGAAACCGATTCCGAATTTGTGAATGTTTGGAATGTCTAAGTGATTTAGACGGAAGGTTGGTATATTGCTTGTCATAGTATTTCTCCTTTAATAAAGCAAGATTAATTGTTTGGACCCTTTCGGCATCCAGTGTGATAAGAAACCTATCTTTTCACACATCTATTTATCATTATATAATAATAAACTATTTTTTTTCAAGTGTTTTTGGGTCATTAAATGCAGGGTGTCCTTCAAAATACATTTGTATCATAACATGCACAGCGGTATCACATACAAACAGTATCAAACAAAACACTGAAAATAATGGAATACCGCCGTACATAATTTTTATCTATAGATTTTTCCAAGTAAATGCTCCAAAGAACATTTCATCCTCTGACATCTGACCCCATGGTACTGCTCTGCTTGGATCAGGATTCATTTTGTTTTCAGCGGAGTTATCAAATGCTCCCTCTACAAACAATCGTGTTCCTTCTGGTAAAAACTTAGGTTCACGCCAAGTATATGAAAGTTGCCAAGCATATTCATAACGTGGGATATCAATTAGTTCTTCTACTTCACCATCTGGATAAAATGCTGTTGCTTTCATGCTCTTGCCACGGAAGTGCATGTGAGGTAAGAAGGTGTGTAACATTACATCATTTTTTAGTACTACTTCTGCTGTCTGTATAAAGTTCGGATCGTACGGAGGTATCGTTGTCCAGTTGTTAGGGAAGATACATGCACAATCACCTGCCATTCTTTCTTCTGGTACTGTGCCTTCGTCATGGAAATACAAACCGATTCGTGCTTTATCAGTTCTTGCTTTGCCATCTGGTGTGTAGTGTAACTGTAGATTTACAATACTACCTGCACGTAATAGACCACCAGTGTTTTCATCGTAGTAGTCTGGTGTGCCGCCCGGAACATATGCACTAATTTGTGCAAAGTTCATATTGCCTTGACCTTCGCCACTCGTACCTAGCAAGTTCATATTGCGTTCACCAGGTATACTAACTGTGTTTAGCATATGATGCATTACAGTAGGTTCGCTTGGTAAAAATTCTGAGCCACGTAACCAACGATCTTCTGTGAGTCCTAAGTCCACACTAGTATATCGATATGGAATAGCATTAGGACCAAGTGAGCCTACAGCAGGTATTTCTTGTGGAGGAACTTCGATAATCATATCAGGTTTGCCGTGTACCCACTCTGAAGTAGAGTAAACTGTCTCTAACAGAGGGTCACGTATCTCCCCGCGAGATACTTCAAAAGGTACTTGTGAGCCTGCGTTAATCCATTCAACAATAGTCTCCATTTCTGTATGACTTAGTGTTCTGTGATTAATGATACGATCAGCGTATTTGCGATCAATCTGGCCGGGCGGCATCTGTAGTGTTGTAACTGCTTCTTTAATTGCAGGTGCAAATGCCTGTAACATTCGATAGTCAGTCATTGCCCATGGTGCAATACCTCCTTCGCGGTGACAGCTTTGACACTGCTCTACAAATATAGGTGCTACATTTTCTGCGTAGTCTATAGCAACATCATCATGTGCATAACTTGTAGTT
>Ga0206125_10000684_pt1 | contig 42552 bp, 36 predicted proteins | sample Helgoland_Spring_4_FD_148598 | JGI IMG/M metagenome (GOLD analysis project Ga0206125, IMG submission 148598) | Pelagic subsurface seawater microbial communities from Kabeltonne, Helgoland, North Sea - Helgoland_Spring_Bloom_20160331_1 | ecosystem: Environmental > Aquatic > Marine > Epipelagic ... | reverse complement strand
CAGCCCGTTTCATTGATGGGCTCCTCCAATTGCTCCCAAATCGCCATGATCAAATTCTCTGTAGAAGTGAGGACACCCTTCATCCAGGGCACATCCAAGTTCAGGTTGCGGTGATCCAAAGGCTCCTCAACGTGCTCCTTGATGATGTCCCGCAAATCCTTGAGGTCCATACAATAGCCGGTTTCTGCTGCAGGCACACCTTTGATGGTAACGTGCATTTCGTAGTTGTGGCCGTGCCAATTGGGGTTGGCACATTTCCCGAAGATCTCGAGGTTCCGCTCCTGGGACCAATCGTCGTTCCACAGTTTGTGGGCAGCATTGAATCGGGCGCGGCGGGTGACGTAAACGTATTTCATAGCGTGGGGCGCGAAGGTACCTTCGCACCATGATTACCATTACAGGGGCCGCTGGGTTCATTGGAAGTGCACTTGTGGCCCGTCTTCATGCGGATGGATTCAATGACCTTGTCCTCGTGGACGACTTCAAGGCCAGACCAGATAAGGCGCGGAACCACGAAAACCGCCCGTGCACCGCCCGTGTAGACCGTCAAGATTTCCCGCAATGGCTGCGCGCCAATGAAGGACAGGTGCAGTTCGTATTTCACTTGGGAGCAAGGACAGACACCACGGAACAAGACCGCGGCATTTTTGACCAACTGAACCTGTCCTACAGCCAGGAAATCTGGCGACTGTGTCACGAATTCGGTTTGCCCATGGTCTATGCTTCGAGTGCCGCTACTTATGGTGGTGGGGAGCAGGGGTACTCCGATGACCACGCAGGTGTCGGGCGCCTCAAGCCCCTGAACCCCTATGGCGACAGCAAACAGCAATTTGACCTCTGGGCCTTGGGTGAAGCAGAAGCGGGGCGCGCGCCCTATTTCTGGGCAGGGCTCAAGTTTTTCAACGTCTATGGGCCCGGGGAGTATCACAAAGGCAGGATGGCCTCGGTCGTCTTTCATGCCTTCAATCAAGTCAAGGCCACCGGAGGCATGAAGTTGTTTCGCAGCCACCGCGACGGTTACGCAGATGGAGAGCAGCTCCGAGACTTCGTCTACGTGCGTGATGTGGTTGACGTTTGCCAATGGCTCATGCACCACCGCAAGGACAGTGGATTGTACAACCTCGGATCGGGCCAAGCGCGTTCTTTCTTGGACCTCACCCGCGCGACTTTTGACGCCATCAGTGCACCACACAACATCGGCTTCATAGATACCCCAGCAGATATACGGGATACTTACCAGTACTTCACTGAGGCAGACCTAAGCAAACTGCGCAGCATCGGGTATGACCGCACCATGACTTCACTCGAAGAAGGTGTGACCGAATACGTACAGGAATTTTTATTGAAGGACGCTGTCCTCTAAGGATCAGTTCTTGGGATCCAAGTCTTTGGCCATGCTCAGAAGCTCTTCCCTGGCGTGTTCAAGGCGGTTCTTGAGCTCTTCCATGCGCTGGCGCTCCTGCAATGCTTGGCGCAGTTGGCGCTTTGCGCCGTCAATGGTGTAGCCTTTCTCTTTGAGGAGATCGTGCAAGACCGCCACGATTTCAATGTCCCGAACCGTGTAAGCGCGTTTGCCGCTCCCTTGCTTTTTGGGGTCCAAGGCAGGAAACTCCTTCTCCCAATAGCGAAGCAGGGACTGATTGACGCCGAATTTACCGGCGACTTCCGAAATTGTCCAATACCGCTTGGTTGCCATGGCCTTGCAAGATGCGCAAGCCAATGTAGCGCACCAAAAAAACCGAGAAATCAGTCGAAGCTTTGGTTCGCATTCTCTGAAGCATCGAGCAACTGCTCGTACTGTTCAGGCGACAAATCATTGAAATAATAATGGGCAGGGTTGACCCTCTTCCCTTCCTTAAACACCTCGTAATGAAGGTGTGGCGCCACTGAAGTTCCCGTCGACCCGACCAAACCAATGACCTCACCGCGCTCGACGCGTTGGCCCCGACGCACCAAAATCTTGGACATGTGCGCATACAAAGTTTCGTGTCCGAACCCGTGCCGTATCCGCACATGGTGACCATAACCGTTGTATTTCTTCTTCACTTCCACCACTTCGCCGTCACCCGTGGCAAAAATCTCCGTTCCGGTGGGCGCCGAAAAATCCATGCCCCAGTGCATTTTCCGCACCTTGTAAATGGGGTGGATCCTGTATCCATAACCACTGGCCATCCGCTTCAAGTCGCTGTTGCGGACAGGCTGAATCGCCGGAATGCTCTTGAGCAACTCCTCCCGGTTCTCCGTGAGGTCCATCAACTGATTGAAGCTCTCGCCTTGGGCCAACATCCGACGCTCCAACTCGGCAATCTGCTCCCGCAACACGATGACCTGCTCACTTTGCTCCAATCCGCGCAGTTCACGATAGCGGTCGGCACCACCAATGCCCGGGTTCCTCAGGTGCTCGGGATAGGGCTCGGCACCAAAAATGTTCCTGTAGATGGACTCGTCGCGTTCTGTGAGCTCTGCCAATGCACCTGTCATGCCTGCGACCTTGTCTTCCATCATGGCTGTTTGACCTTCGAGGAATTCAATTTGCTGCTGCTGACGCCGCACTTTGGGACTCTCGAAATACTGGTCAAATACCATCACCGCTCCGACGGCAATTCCCACCACCATCACACAGCGTTTGAGCAACCACAGCACATAATCCCGGGCCGTAAACGGAATGGCTTCCGTCCGGAGTTGGGACTTGTTGAAACGGATATGATGCTTCTTCATGTGAAAAATAGCGGTGCGAAAGTAGTCGAAAGTTGCTACTTTCACAATCGGAAACCCCCGTCATTCGCGGGTTTCACAATCACTACCACGAACAAGAGCGTGTGAATAACGCTCCTGAATACGACCCATGGACGCCGTTGCCATCCGCCAGACCTTCCTTGACTTCTTCCGCGAGAAGGCCCACGAAATCGTGCCTTCTGCCCCGATGGTGCTCAAGGACGACCCTACTCTGATGTTCACCAATGCGGGCATGAACCCGTTCAAAGATGTCTTTCTGGGCAACCGACCAGCCAAGGCTCCCCGTGTGGCGGACACCCAAAAATGCCTGCGCGTCAGTGGCAAGCACAACGACCTCGAAGAAGTCGGCGTGGACACCTACCACCACACCATGTTCGAGATGCTCGGCAATTGGTCGTTCGGGGATTACTTCAAACAAGAAGCCATCGACTGGGCTTGGGAATTGTTGACCGACCGTTATGGCATCGATCCGGACCGATTGTACATCACCGTGTTTGAAGGCGACGCCAAGGACGGCCTCGGTCTGGACCAAGAAGCCCTCGACATTTGGCTCAAGCACGTGCCTGCCGAGCGCATCTTGAAGGCGGACAAGAAAGACAACTTTTGGGAAATGGGCGAGACAGGGCCGTGCGGTCCATGCTCTGAGGTTCACGTCGACATCCGCTCTGCCGCAGACCGAGCGGCTGTGTCTGGAGCCGACCTCGTCAACCAAGATCACCCTCAAGTGATTGAAATTTGGAACCTGGTCTTTATGCAGTTCATGCGGAAGGCCGATCAATCCCTTGAGCCGCTTCCCGCCCAGCACATCGATACAGGCATGGGCTTTGAACGCCTGGCTGCAGTGCTCCAAGGCAAGCAGTCCAACTACGACACGGATGTCTTCCAACCCCTCATCGGAACGCTTTCAGAAGCATCAGGCAAGCCCTACACAGGTGGAGACGACAAGGTCAACGTGGCATTGCGTGTCTGTGCCGACCACGTGCGTGCGGTGGCCTTTTCCATTGCCGATGGTCAGCTGCCTTCCAACGCAGGTGCAGGCTACGTCATTCGCAGGATTCTTCGCCGTGCGGTTCGCTATGGCTACAGTTTTCTCGAACTGGACTCCCCCTTTATGCACACCTTGGTCCCTGTGCTTTCCCAGCAAATGGGGGACTTCTTTCCAGAATTGCGACAACAAGAAGGGCTCATTGCCAAGGTCATCCGGGAAGAGGAAGAAAGCTTCTTGCGCACCTTGGACAATGGCATTGGCCTGCTCGATGAGCGCATCGGGCAGGGCAGCACATTGTCGGGAAAGGACGCCTTTGAGCTCTATGATACATTCGGTTTTCCCATCGACCTGACCGCGCTCATTTGCGGAGAAAAAGGGGTAGAGGTGGACCATACCGGTTTTGAAGCCGCATTGTCCCAGCAGAAGGAACGCTCGCGCGCTGCAGGCAAGATGGATGCTGGAGATTGGACGGTACTCGAAGACGATAAAATCGAAGAATTCGTGGGGTACGACCGCACGGAAGCCGGAGTCCGCATCACGCGTTACCGCGAGGTCAAAGTCAAGGACAAGACCCGCTATCAATTGGTGTTTCACCTCACCCCGTTCTACCCAGAGGGTGGCGGACAAGTGGGCGACTCTGGGGTCTTGGTTCATGCCGGAGGCGAAAAGACCCCCATCTTGACCACGCGCAAGGAGAATGAGCTCATTCTTCACATCACCGACCGGCTGCCCTCGGACCTCACCGGGCCTTTCAAGGCGCACGTCGACGCCACCAAGCGCCGCGACACCACCCTCAACCATACCGCTACCCACCTGCTTCACGAGGCCCTTCGCGATGTGCTGGGAACCCACGTCGAACAGAAGGGCTCGCTGGTAAAAGATGCCGCTTTACGCTTCGACTTCAGCCACTTTCAAAAGGTCTCCGATGAAGAGATTCAAGAGGTAGAGCGCAGGGTCAATGCCGCCATCCGCGAAAACCGCCAACGGGACGAACGGCGCAATGTCCCGCTCGAAGAAGCGCGGCAGGCTGGTGCCATGATGCTCTTTGGTGAGAAATATGGCGATACGGTCCGCATGATTGGATTTGGTCCGAGCGTGGAACTCTGTGGAGGCACCCACGTGGGCGCTACCGGTGAAATCGGTCTGTTCCGCATCAGTTCAGAGGGCGCGGTAGCCGCCGGCATTCGACGGATTGAAGCTGAGACTGGCCCTCGGGCTTATGACGCCATCACCTCCGAGCGGGAGGTGTTGCGGCGCACAGGCGAAATTCTGAAGCAACCCGCCGACTTGGTTAAAGCGGTGGAAGAGCTCAAGGCCACGGTGGCAGGTTTGCAGAAAGAAGTCGAAGGACACCGCAATGCCCAAGCTGGCGCATTGAAAAAGACCCTCTTGGGAGAAATTGAACGCCCAGGCGGACCTGGCACCCCAGGAATGCTGGTCAAGGAAGTCCCATTAGATGCAGGAGCGGTAAAGGACATCGCCTTTCAACTCAAGGCTGAGGCCGCGCCATTGTTCGCAGTACTGGGGAGCAAAGCTGGAGGAAAGCCCACCTTGACCTGCTTGATTACAGAGGAATTGGCTCAGGAGAAGGACTGGAATGCGGGGCAATTGATCCGCGAACTGGCACGCCACATCCAAGGTGGAGGAGGCGGACAGCCCTTCTTTGCAACGGCTGGTGGCAAAAACGCCGAAGGAATGGCAGATGCCCTGGCAGCCGCCAAGGCCTTGTTTGAAGGATAAAGTACTGGGCAGGCCCTCGGTCACCGACAGGTCCTACTGAGTCTTAAGCAAAAGCTGTGCTTGTGTTCTTCTCGTAGACCGGGCCCTCGTAGTCTTCGCTGTACGCCAACCCTAAGTTCAGTACATAAAAAGCATTGAACAGGACCACCAGCACATAGTCCAACCAATGGGTCTTGCCGAAGCTCTGTGCAAGCTCGATGAACCAGCGGGCTACGAAATAAACGTTGGCTCCTGGCACCAATACCCACAAGGCGTGTGAATCTGGACGGCCTACAATGCGCATCAAAGCGACCAAATTCAGGCCGGGAACAAGGGCGTGCCAGAAAGGCTGACCCGCTTTGTCATAGAGGCGGGCAGCACCTGAGGCTGCGATCATACCCAAGAAGACGATAAGTACGGCGCGTTGATTGATATCCATGAGAAAGAAGGTTGCTCTTGCAACATAGACGGTGTACTTGGTACATGGTTGCCTCCAACGAACTCCTCATCAACAACTTGACCTTGATGAAGGCCTTGTTTTCAAGAAATCAGAGGCCCGAAACATGACGCTTGACATCCTCTGCCGTCACTTCTTCCCCGCACAGGATGACCAGGCGTTCAACCACATTGCGCAACTCTCTGATGTTGCCCGTCCAAGGGGCATTGGAGAGGGCTTTCAAGGCCTCCTTTGAAAACACAGGGGCCGCGACCCCGAGCTCATCAGAGACACCGCCCAAGAAGTGATCGACCAACAGTGGCACATCGGTGCTGCGCTCTGCCAGAGACGGCACCCGGATGGGGATGACGTTGAGCCTGTGAAACAGATCCTCGCGAAACCGCCCCTCCACAATTTCCGTGGCCAGGTCTTTGTTGGTTGCGGCCAGCACCCTCACATCGACCTTGATGTTCTTGTCTCCGCCAACGCGTTGGATGACGCGTTCTTGTAAGGCCCTCAGCATCTTCGCCTGGGCCGACAGCGCCATGTCTCCTATTTCATCGAGAAAGAGCGTACCGCCTTGGGCCTGCTCAAACCTCCCTTTCCGTTGCTTGACCGCACTTGTAAAAGCGCCCTTCTCATGACCAAAGAGTTCTGACTCGATCAGTTCCGAGGGTATGGCCGCACAGTTCACCTCGACAAACGGGGCCCCACTCCGCTCACTCATGGCGTGGATTTTCCTGGCCACGACCTCCTTACCCGTGCCGTTGGCACCCGTGATCAGCACACGTGCATCGGTGGGTGCCACTTTGGCCACCACAGATCTTATTTCCTCAAGGGCAGGACTTTGTCCAACCATATCCACGCCCCCTTTTTTGCGCTGGCGCTGGCGCAAAACGACCGTCTCTTTGCGCAACTCTTCGCGGTCTGTTGCATTGCGCAAGGCCACCAATACGCGGTTGAGGTCCAAGGGCTTTTCAATGAAATCATAGGCCCCAGCCTTGAGGGCTTGCACCGCCAATTCTACAGAGCCGTGCCCCGTCATCATGATCACGGGCGTCTCCACACCTTTCAAGGCCAAGGCCTCTACCACCTCAATGCCGTCCTTTCCTGGCATTTTGACATCACAAAACGCCGCATCAAACTTTCCTGCCAGCAAGGCCTTGAGTCCTGCGTTTCCATCCTCTGCTTCTTCGATCACATGCTGCTCATACTCGAGGATGTCGCGAAGGGCGTGTCGGATGAGACGTTCGTCGTCAATGATGAGGATGCGGGCCATGTGGCGAATATCGGTTGTGCAGGGGCACGAACCACCCCAATGCTCACCCCAAGAGAGGGCGCCAGCCTTCCAAAGCAGCCAGGCCAGGCTCTCCTAAGTGCCCAGCAGAGGTCTTTTCAGACGACAAGGCGGCGCCGTGCACCAATGCCCCTTCTGCCAAAGTGTGCCGAGATCGGTACACCCTATCAATCGAGCTGAAGCTTTGGAGCAGGTGATCAATCAACACGCACGCCACACTGATGTATGGAATGCGGTCCGGGTGCATGCCCTCGACCAGATGTAAATCCGCTTTGGACGCGGCGGCCAAAGCAAGACAACGGGCGCTCAAGACCTCTGTATTGAAAGCATCTGCGACCCTTGGATTTTTCCAAGGAGCAGAGGAGTCCTCTAAGGTCATCAGGGTATTGAACGCCCCTGAGGTCCCCACCATGATTTGTGGTGGGTGGGCGCTGACCGATTGCAAGACAGGCGCGATGGCACCATCCACGATGCGCCGCATGGACGAAATGTCCTGCTGGCTCAAGGGGTCCTTGGGCTTGATCCAATCTGTGAGCCTGGCCACTCCTAAATCCACACTCCAACGGCCGAGGATTTGTTCCTGTTTCCAATGGATGAGTTCCACGCTGCCTCCACCAATGTCTACCGTCAAAACGGAATGCGAACCCTGTGCCTCTGGGGACAAGGTATCCTTGACGCCCAAGTGAATCCACTCTGCCTCCGCTTGACCATCGACCACCTCAATGTGCCACCCCCGTTCGGCTGCAGCGGCCACAAACTGAGGCCCGTTGGATGCGTCACGCAGTGCACTGCACCCAAAAGCCCGCACCTGGTCTACACTGTAATTCTTTGCGGTATCGGCAAAAGCCCCCAGCACATCGAGCCCCCTTCTCACACGTTGGGGAGACAAACGTCCGCTGCGAAAACTGTCGCGTCCGAGCCTTACAAAACGGTGTTGTCGGAAGACGGTCTCCCATGAGCCGTCTTTTGCATCTGCTATATGAAGCGTGAACGTATTTGTACCGCAATCCACCACTCCGAGGCGGGTGCGTCGCTCACTTTCCATGGCCCCTGATCCATTGGAGCAACAGGGTCCATCCCGTGGATTTTCCGGTGTGCAGCACCCCATAGCGGTAAGCGCGTCCGGCCAGACCCAAGACCAGTCTTGCACTCAACATGAGCAGCACCCAAGACAGGACCACTTCCCACCATGCTACACCCACCGCCACGCGCACAAGCATGATGACGGGAGATGTCAAGGGAAACCAACTGAGCCAGGTCAGCGCACCCATTTCTGGATTTGCCATGGCTCCACTGCCGATGATGTATGCGAACATCAGGGGCATGATGATGGGCATGACCATGCCTTGGCCCTCCTGTTCCGATTGAACCGAACCTCCAACGGCAGCATAGATGCTCCCATACAGCAGGTACCCCCCTACGAAGAACCCGATGGTCGAAATCACCATCAATGTCCAATTGATGTCCAGCAAAATGGCGGTGAGCTCATTCTCTGCCATGGCGGTGAGCAAGTCGGTAGGGACTTCACCTTGTCCTGGAATGGACGCCCCCAAGGCGCCACTGTCGAAGGCAAACTGAAACACAGAAAATGCCAAGGTGGAGAGCACAGTCCAAGCCATAAGTTGTGTCAATGCCACCGCCCCCATGCCAATGACCTTGCCGAGCAGAAGCTCTTCGGGGCGCACGGCTGCAATCAGCACTTCGACCACCCGGTTGGACTTTTCCTCCACCACACTGCGCAGGATCACGCCTCCGTATACCGCCAACACCAGAAACAACACAGCGCTGAATAAAAAGCCAATGGTCCCTCTGATTTCCTCGCCACCGCCATCCACACGAGCGCCGTCGTCGTTGGCATCTCGGTCGATCAATTTGAGGTCAAACTTGAGCCGTTGGTAGGCTTGCCAATCCAACTCTGTACTCCCCAGTACACGCGCATGCTCCATGGCCTTGCTGAGGTCTCGCTCAATGTTTCGCTTGGCCGTCATGCCCGGCGACTTGTCATACACCAGATAGCCGGCCTGATTTTGCAGGACAGCTGCATCGTATTCCACGAGCACTGTGACTCCTTCTTCCAGCCAAACACTGTCTGCAGGTGCCTCTCGTGTAAACCGGTATGAGAGCTTTTCGCGCTCCGGAAAACACCCTGGACAGCGGGGCACCGCCTGACCACTGCCAGGGTCAATGCGCGAAATCAGCCCTGGAGCATCTTCCACCAAAACCACATTCGAAGTATCTGTAGCCTGGGTGAGCAAGACTGTACCGGCCAGAATCCCCACAGCCAAAAAAGGCATGAGCAGCGTCCCGATGAGAAAGCTGCGTTTGACCACCCTTGTGCGCCACTCCCGTGCGATGACAGCGCCGATTAATCCGCCCCTCATCGCGGTCCTGAAGTTTCGGCCGCTGAGCGGTCCACGGCTTGGATAAACAAAGACTCCATGGTCGGGCGGATTTTCACGAACTCGATGACTTCTACCGCTTCGCCCAAGGCATGCAAGAGCTGGCCTGGACGCCCACCATCGCGCAGCCGCAAATGGGCACGACGCAGACCCTCAGTGGCTTCCTCTGAAATGCCTTCGAGGTGACCGAGTGTACCCAGTGCATTGGTAAAGGCAATGTCATTGCCTTTGAAGACCACATCTTGTTGGCCAGACCAACCGGCCTCCCGCAGGGCATCGGCGCCTCCGGAGAGCACCACCTTTCCACCGTTTAACATGACCACTTCATCGCAGAGACGCTCCACGCTGGGCATGTCATGGGTGGACAAGAGTATGGAAGTTCCACCTGCAGCCAACGCCCTCACCTCATCGACAATGCGCCGGGCATTGATGGGGTCAAATCCGCTGAGGGGTTCATCGAGGATCAACAACCCTGGGTCGTGCACCACGGTGCAGATGAACTGGATCTTTTGGGCCATCCCTTTCGAGATGTCTGTGACTTTTTTGTCCCACCACCCTTCGACTTCGAGCTTTTCAAACCAAAGCTTCAAGGCATTCACAGCGTCGGACTTGGCCATGCCCTTCAATCGGGCAAAGTATACCGCTTGGTCGCCCACGCGCATGTCCTTGTACAAACCGCGTTCCTCGGGGAGATAGCCAATCCCGCGCACCGCCTCCCTGCTCCAAGGATGACCTTCGAGTTGAATGGAGCCCGCATCGGGTTCCACAATGCCCATGATGCTCCGAATGAGCGTGGATTTTCCTGCGCCATTCGGCCCAAGCAAACCGACAATGGCCCCCTTGGGCACACCTAAGGAAACCCCGTCCAATACGCGCTGTGCCCCAAAAGACTTCTCGAGTTGTGATATGGAGAGCGCGGTGGTCATCGATCAGCTAAACATGTCCCTCACCCGATCAAAGAATCCTTTTTCTCGTGGATCTGGAGACGGTTGGAAATTCGGGGCTTCCCTCCAGCTTTCCAAAGTTGAGCGCTCCTCAGAGGTCAATTCTTGTGGCGTCCACACGTTGAGGTTCACCAACAGATCTCCGCGTCCATAACTGTCCACAGAAGGCATGCCCTTGCCCTTGAGCCGGACAATCTTGCCCCCTTGGGTTCCCGCCTCGACCTTGATTTTGGCCTTTCCACTGAGCAAGGGGATTTCCACACTCGCCCCCAGCGTCGCTTCAATGAAGGAGAGGTGGTGGTCGAGGTGCAGGTTGCGCCCATTGCGGGTAAACTGATCGTGATCGAGCTCCCGGATTTGCACATGCATGTCACCAGGAATGCCGCCGGCAGGAGCCGCGTTGCCTTTTCCGCGAAGGTTGAGCTGCATGCTGTCCTCGACCCCAGCGGGGATTTCAATGTCGACAATGGACTCTTCACGGCGCAAGCCATGTTCATCTGCATCCTTGGGCTTGGACTTGACGCCCTTTCCCAAACCTCCGCAAGAAGGGCAGGTAGAGGCCGTTTGCATTTGGCCCAAAATGGTGTTGGTCACCCGGCGAACCTGTCCCGTACCACCGCAGGTATTGCAGGTGTCGTATTCGACGCCTTCAGCCTGAACCAATCGGAACACCTTGACCTTTTTGGTCACGCCTTCCGCAATTTCTTCGAGGGTCAGTTGCACTTTAATGCGCAGGTTGGACCCCTTGGTGCGGCGTGGCCCACGGCTTCCGCCGCCGCCAAAAGCATCTCCAAAACCACCGCCAAAAATGTCTCCGAACTGGCTGAAGATGTCATCCATGTTCATGCCACCACCTCCGCCGGCTGCACCTCCAACGCCCGCATGTCCAAAGCGGTCATACTTGGCCCGCTTGTTCTGATCGCTCAGCACCTCGTAGGCTTCTGCAGCCTCCTTGAACCGCGACTCAGCCGAACTGTCATCCGGATTCTTATCGGGGTGGTACTTGATGGCCAGCTTCCGATAAGCCTTCTTAATGTCTGCCTCTGAGGCTCCTCGGTCAATGCCGAGGATTTCGTAAAAATCGCGCTTCGACATGGTATTCGATCAATGGCCCACCACCACTTTGGCGAAGCGGAGGACGGTGTCGTGAAGTTTGTATCCTGGCTCTACCACATCGACCACCTTGCCGATCATCTGAGGTTCAGGGGCTGGAATCTGGGTGATGGCCTCGTGCAAGTCCGTATCGAATTCAGCTCCTTTCGCCTCCATTCTTTGAAGGCCGCGCGCCTCCAAAATGCCGCGCATTTTCTGGCCAATCAACTCATAACCCTCTCGCAATTGCTCCAAATCTTGGCCCTCTGATGCCGCCATGGCGCGCTCAAAGTCATCCAAGACAGGCAACAAGGACTCAGTCACCTCCCTGCCTGCGCTTCGCACCAATTCTCCGCGCTCCCGCATGGTGCGCTTCCTGAAATTGTCGAATTCCGCGTAGAGGCGCAGGTATTTGTCACGCCAAACGGCTGGATCTTCGGCATTCTCTTGCTGCCCATTGCCCTCAGGAGCCTCTTCGGCACCTGCCTCTTCTTGACCCTCATTCTGGTCGTTTTCACCACCAGTCTCAGCGGATTCGGTGGCTTGGGCAGGGTCCGCAGGGTTGCCTGCATGCATGGTCTCTTCCTCGTTCGTCTGTTGCTGGGTCATGGGACTGCAATTTGATGTGCTGCAAGCAATCCACATGCCATGACAAGCTTGACCGACATCGTGTCAGGCAAAAGTGAATGTTGTCAGGACGACAGGCCAAGACCTGTCAGTCTTGTCAGAGACGCTCGACGTGCTGGTCGATTTGGATATGGAGCTCCATACCCCTCAAGTTCTTGGCGACGATAACGCCGTTTTCATCCACCAAAAAGCTCATTGGAATGCTGCTGACCCCGTACAGTGAGGCGGCTTCGCTTTCCCAACCTGCCAGGTCGCTTCCATGCCAGTCCCAATCGAGTTGATCCTGCTTCACGGCGCGCTCCCAGCTCTCCTGCTTGCGGTCCAAAGAGACACTGGCGATGGCAAAACCGTCCGCAGATTTGAACTTGGACTTGCGGTATTTCTTGAAAGCATTGACCACGTTGGGGTTCTCACGGCGGCAGGGGCCGCACCAACTGGCCCAGAAATCAACGAGCACGAGCTGACCCCGCAAGTCGCTGAGCTTGATCTCGTCTCCTTCTAGGGATTGCAGCACGAGCTCTGGCGCCAAGTCACCGACAGAAGTGCCGATCCGAGGGTCCTGGGCTGACGCAGAAAATGTGACCATGAGCATCGCCATCAAGGCCACACAAGAAAAAGAAGGACGTAGGGACAACATCATGTCTATAAAGTTATGGAGTGAACGCGAGGTTCGCCCTGTTCAGTCTGCCAAACGTTCTATATGTGCACCCAATGCGCGCAAACGGTGCTCAATGTATTGATACCCGCGGTCAATCTGACCAATGTTGTGGATGGTAGACCTGCCCTCTGCAGAGAGCGCAGCAATGAGGAGCGATACTCCTGCACGGATGTCAGGTGACGTCATGGTTACCCCGCGCAGAGGGGTCTTTTGGTCCAGGCCAATCACCGTAGCACGGTGGGGGTCACACAGAATAATTTGGGCGCCCATGTCAATGAGCTTGTCCACAAAAAACAACCGGCTCTCAAACATCTTCTGGTGAACCAATACGCTGCCCCTGGCTTGGGTTGCTGTCACAAGCAAGATGGACAACAGGTCAGGCGTGAAGCCTGGCCAGGGCGCATCGGCTACCGTCAGGATGGAGCCGTCAATGAAGGTGTCGATCTCATAATGGTCCTGAGCCGGTACGTGCAAGTCGTTGCCCCTGCGTTCAATCCCGATGCCCATCCGCTCAAAGACCCGAGGAATTTGGCCGAGGTCGTCCCAGCTGACGTCCTTAATGGTCACCTCGCCGCGGGTCATGGCCGCCATACCAATAAAGCTTCCAATCTCGATCATATCGGGCAGGCAGCGGTGCTCACAGCCCCCCAGCGAATCCACCCCTTCGATGGTCAGGAGGTTGGATCCCACACCGGAAATCTTGCCCCCCATGCGGTTGATCATCTTGCACAACTGCTGCAAGTAAGGTTCGCATGCTGCATTGTAAATGGTGGTCGTACCCTTGGCCAATGCGGCCGCCATCACGATGTTGGCCGTTCCTGTAACTGACGCTTCATCGAGCAACATGTCGCTGCCCTTCAGTCCATTGGGGGCTTCCGCCCGATAGAAGGTCTCGCCTGCATCATAGGTAAACTTGGCGCCCAAATTCTCAAACCCGATGAAGTGCGTGTCCATGCGGCGGCGGCCAATTTTGTCACCGCCGGGTTTGGGGATGTATCCCTTCCCAAAGCGCGACAGCAGAGGCCCCATGATCATGACGCTTCCGCGCAAACCTCCTCCTTTCTGACGAAACTCCTCTCCCTCGAGGTAACCGAGGTTCACGTCATCGGATTGAAACTTAAATGCACCCGCATCCAACTTTTCGACCTTGACTCCCATGGACGAAAGCAGGTCAATCAACCTGTTGACATCCACGATGTCCGGCAAATTGGAAATGGTAACAGGCTCAGAGGTAAGCAGAACGGCACATACCACTTGGAGTGCTTCATTCTTAGCGCCTTGAGGGGTAATGGATCCATTGAGGGAATGCCCCCCTTCGATGACGAAAGTGCCCATGACGGTTGATTGGTTTGGCCCTCAATTTGGGCCACACCCTTTTCCGTCCGAGGGGTGAACTCAGTTGTTTTCGACAAGGCAACCGTGGCCTTCTGCAGAAACCAGAATCAACGCTTGCGTTTGCCCCCACCTCCGCGGTTGCGGAAATTGTTGGACGTCTTGCGCTTGCTCTTCAGGATTTCGCTTGAAGACACCAATTCCACCTCAGCTGGCACATCCAATGCACCACCTGACATCTCGCGCAACTGGGCGCGAATCAATGGGTCTTCTACCGCCCCCTTGTTCCATGTCAGGTACTGACGCTTGAGCAAATTGGCAATCATCATCGACAGCGCGTTCCGCTCTTCGCCCTCGGGCATGGCTTTGGCCTTCTCGATCAATTCCTCTGCGAGCCTTCCATAGAAAGAAGGGCGCTTGCCCATCTGCGTGTAGCTCAAACGCTCTGGCCCCGGATCTTCTTCTGGCTTGGCCGGAGGTGGGAAAGGACCGTCAATGTCCAGGCTCCAATTGGCCATGACATGCAAGTGTCCCCAGAGCTTTTCCTCGTGGTCGGCCATTTCCTTGGAACCGGGAATGAGTGTGCGCATCACGCTCACAATCGCTGCCGCACACTTGTTGCGTTCGTCACGGTCTTCAATGGTGACGCAATGGGCGATCAACTCATGTACTACGCGCCCATATTCTGGAATCGCGATGTCAGGCCGCTGGCTGTTATAGGTCAACCCTTGGTGGGCTGTTGCAATGGGTTCAGGCATGTTTGCTGCTTTTCAGCAAGGAATTGTACTCCTTGCAGATTCAGCGCTTTTTCAGGACCTCAGTCCCAGCGCCGAAATTGACGAAATAATCGCCACGTGAAAGATAGCGCAATGTCGCTTGGTTTCCCACGCCACGGAGGACTACGGTGCCAAACTCATCGACAATCTCGTATTGGGTCGCCTTGGAGAACGACACCACTTGGTTTCGAGCGCTATAGGACATGGTCACTTCGGGCACGTCGCCTTCAAACCTCACCTCGCCTTTGACTTCCAGTGTACCATCGGGAGCGAGGTGTGTCAAACGGAGCAGGTTTTCGCCTTGAATGGGCTGTATCTCCGTGGCATATGCCCTTTCGCCCGGACCTCCTCTGCCATCGAGCCGCACCACATCGACCCACTTGCCCCACTTGAACTGCTGCAAGACAAAAGGCATGCGGCCGTGCTCGCCTTCAGTGACCCAAGACACTTCTCCTGTCGGGGCAGCGTCAAATGAGACCAATTGAAAACCGGGAATAGGCTGAATGACTTCGGGATTGAGAACCCTGGGAACGCAACCGCTTCGGTGCTTTAATCGAACAGAAAGACCCTTACCGAGGGTCAAACCTAGCGCACCCAAATCCACTTCAAAAGCATGTGAATTGACGGCATCTGAGGTCAGCATGCCATTTACCCTCACCTCATAGCAACAGAAACCTACGCCGTCGGCACTGGGGTCGTTGACCACCAAGAGGTTTTCGCCTTGATACAGTCCACCCAGCTCCAAAGTCTGCTGCGCCTGAACCGCATTTGAAGCTGTTGCGCAGAGCAACAACACTCCCTTCAAGGCCACTCCGCAACACCGGCGGGCATTTGCACCAAAAGATGTCGAACGACGTTCCATGGACCGAAGCTAAGGCAACGGCATCAATTCTTCGACCTCTGATCAAGAACTGCAGATGTGGGAATGCCCCTAAACTTGCAACCGTGTCCAGACAACGAATCCGCATTCTCATCCTCACGGGCTTGGTCTCCATTGGTGGTACACTGCTGTTGCAATTGACGTGGCTTCAGCAGGCGGCTGACTTGAGCGAAAGGGAGTTCAGCGATCGTGTGGTCACCGCCATGACAGAGGTGGTGGAACGCATCCAATCCATGCGCGGAGACAGCGCCGTGGTCGAACCTGTGCAACAGGCCTCCTCCAATTATTTCGTGGCCAACCTCAACGACACCCTGCATCCTTTTTTACTCGAAGCGCTGTTGCGTGAAAGCTTTGAAGGTGCCGCTCTTTCTGCCGATTTTGAATATGCCATCTACGATTGCTTCAGCGACAGCATCCTCTATGGTGGCCGGGTTGGTCAGGCGCCCGAAGACAACGCTCCCTCTCCCCGCTTCGATCGCGACGGCCACTATTTCGGCATCCGGTTTCCCGAACGCCGCGCCGACTTGATCATGTCGCTGGACCGATGGCTGATTGCCAGCCTCCTGCAACTCCTGGTCTTGGGCACTTTTGTCTACACGGTGGTCATCGTACTCAAGCAAAAACGCCTGTCAGAAGTCCGGGACGACTTCATCAACAACATGACACACGAGTTCAAAACGCCCATTGCATCCATCGAATCTGGGGCACAACTGTTGCAGCGGGAGGACATTGGATCGGACCCCAAGAGTCGGAACCGGTACTTGGACCTCATCCTTTCTGAAAACCGACGGATGCGCCGTCAGGTCGAAAAGGTCATGGAAATCGCCACCCTTGATGGGCAGTCCCAAGTCCTTCAGAAGGAGGACTTTGGCGTGGTTTCCTGGGCAGAGGCAGCGATCGAGGCCATTTACCCTTCCATTGCGCTCAATGGAGGAGAAGTCCTGCTTCAGGTGGACACCAAGAGCTGGCCTCCATCGCTCGGCGACAACCCCATAATCTCTGGTGACCGGACCCACCTTGATGGCGTGCTCAGCAACCTTTTGGACAATGCGGTTCGTTACGCCGGAGAGGTCCCACCGCAGATCACAGTGGCGCTCACCTATGTCGACAGCCCCAAGCCACACTGGCAAGTCGATGTTGAGGACAATGGCATGGGCATACCCAAAATGCACCAAGCGCGCATTTTCGAACGGTTTCACCGTGTTCCAACGGGCAACCGACACGACGTTCAAGGATTCGGCCTCGGTCTGCATTATGTGAGCACCATTGTTAAGGCCCACGGAGGAACAGTGAGCTGCTCCAGTGAACCCGGTGTAGGCAGCACTTTTTCGGTTGAACTCCCCGCCCTCATAGCATGACTCAGGACGCCCCCCAAGTGCTGCTGGTCGAAGACGACCCCACCCTGGGGTTGTTGCTGCATGATGTGCTGCGTCTGGACGGGTTCAAGGTCACATTGGTGCGGGACGGTTTGGAAGCCTTGCCCACTTTTCACGCTGGGCGGTTTGACCTCGCTTTGCTCGATGTCATGCTGCCAGGCAGGGATGGATTCGAATTGACCCAAGACCTGAGGGTCGTGGCGCCCCACCTTCCAATTGTACTGCTCACAGCACGAGACCGGGTCGAAGACCGCGTGCACGGACTGAAATGTGGCGCCGATGACTATGTGATCAAGCCCTTTGACAATGAAGAGCTGTTGCTCCGGCTGCGGTCGGTCCTCAAGCGCAACCAACAAGGACAAGCTGAACCCCGTGTCTTGGCCCTTGGCGACTTGCGTTACGACCCAGAATCCTATGAAATCACTTGGAGCGGCGGTGAACGCCGGCTGACCCCCAAAGAGGGCGACGTGCTGAAGATCTTACTGCAACGGGCAGGACGCACCACAGAGCGCGACTTGATTTGCCGCATGGTCTGGGGGGCGTCGGGCTATTTTGTGGGGCGCAGCTTAGACGTCTACATCAACCGGCTGCGGAAAATCCTCAAGGCAGACCCAAAAGTGACGCTGCGCACCCTTCATGGTGTCGGCTTTAGATTGGACGGACCTGCCGGTGAAGCCCCTTGAACTCAAGGGCAAAAACTGCCGAAAAAAGTCAGGAGTGCCAAGACATCTGAAACCCCAACGATGCCATCTCCATCCAGGTCTGAAGGGCAGTCGGATTGTGCGGTGAATTGACAGCTGCCATCATCAAAAATGGCCAGGGCACTAAAATTGACTGCTTGTTCAGAGGTACATCCAACCGAAGGCCCGCCGCTGCACAACGCATCGTCGAGGGCAAATGGGCTGAACGCCGGGTTGTCTGGATCATTGCAGCCCGGACACGATGAAACAGCAAGTCCAATGCAACCGCGTTGTTCTTGCACACCTTCTGAAAGCGGCCAGGCCAATGAAAGGGTGCGTTGCACTGGTTCTATCGCGCCATCGGCCATGTACTGGTAATCCCAGTTTCCGTTGCCCAGCAAAAGAGAACCCGTCCAGGTTCCAAATCCTCCTGGGGTCAATGCATAGGGACTGTCTTCAATCACGAGCGTCACCTCCGATGGCAAACTGTCCAAGGCCGTGGCATCGGCCCTAAACATGACTTCATACTGGCACGTGCCCAGGTCCAAACCAGCAAGAGCGCAGGGGTCAAAATTGACCGCCAATGAATCGGCGCAACCCCCGATCGACAATGGATCTACCTCTGTCCCTGCACACAGACAATCGACGCCCAACGTGTCATTTTCAGTGCATGGATTCCCATCGTCACAAGGCCCTCCAGGCGAGAAACAGGGACCTTCCAAAACGGCCAAGGCGTCATAATTACAAGCCAGCTCATCGCGACACCCCTGCCGCATCGGCAAGTCATCGGTGGGCACTTTCCGGGCCCGGTAAGTGAAGTGGTTCGAAGGAAAGTAAATGCCGCCACACAGGTCACCTTCGGCTGTGTATTCGGTGACCATTCCGCCTCCATAGTCATCGGAACTCGCAGTCCCCCAACCGATCAGGGTTCCGCCTTCTGGAAGCCTTTGAATGCTGCCTTGTGAGGACGCATAACTGCCATCAGGATGAACCCACTCTTGCAGCTGCGTGGCCACTTGCGATTCAAAATCAAGGACATATTCCACCCCTCGGGAAACCGCATCAGGCTTGCCTGTGCCGTTGTCAAACAAGATCAGGTGGTCTTCTCCGATCAACTGCGCATCGTGCGGGTGTTTAAAAGCCGATCCGGCCGTGGCAAAAGTGAAGTCAGAAAATGGCCCACCCAGCGACCAGACAATGTCCCCGGTCTCTTTGTCAATCCTGACAACCAAGTCCATGTTGCGCAGGCACAACAAGATGTCTCCATTGTCCAGGGTCTGGAATGCATTGTGGTGATAAGCGTCCAACAGACTGGATTGCCAGTTGCAGTGCGTGCACCAAGTTGGCGGAATGTTCTCCGTTCCTCTCCACGACCAAACCACATTGCCCATGGTGTCTTGTTCCTGGATCAGGCAATCGATCAATGAGCGTTCAGGATCCACCGGATCTGGCACGCTGTCAGCAACATTGACCACCACAATTTCCCGACCGAAAATGAGCGCATGCCCATTCTCCTGAAGTTCTATGTCATGAAAATCAGAATTGGCGCCGTCAAAACCTATGGTTTTTGTCACTTGGAGAGAACTGTCCAGAACTTCCCAGTAACCGCCTAGAGAAGAAAACCATGTCAAACTCCCTTCGGGATGATGTTCAAAACAGAATCCCTGATTTGGCGTCAACTCATTAAAGACTTGATGGCCCATAGGATCAATCACCATGGGGTAAGTCAAGTTGGAACTGAACCGAGGAGAAGTGATGATCCAACCTTCTTCAAAAAGATGACCGGGCTCGAGCACAACATCAATGTCGAGCGGCGATGTGTTTTGGGCCTGGACTTCAACTGAGACAGCACACAATCCAGCAATAATGCACATTGCCCACCACAGGTGTACACACAAAATTTTGGAAACGCACGGAAAGGATGGACCGTAGGATGCAAATTGCCTTAATCGGAGGAAGGGGATAAAATGCAACGACAATCTCATTAGACTCAAATCCGACTAGGCGGCAATATACGCATTTCTGTCGACTTAATACTCACATCTATCGGTTAATGGGCTCAAATCACCGCGTTTATACGACCTTGGCATTCGCCTCATTGCTGGCCCTGGTTATTTGCCCTTTCGACGCCTGTGCGCAGTTGGGAAGAAGCAGCATGGACAGGTTTGATGTGGTCAATGTAGGCTTGGGAATGAGCAACCGTGGGCTGCCCATTTTCGTGGAATTGGAGCAGTCTCTGGACGAACACATTTCAGCGGGTGTGATGGCAAGCTACAGGAGCTATACCGAAGGTGGTGCGGCCGGTTCATGGAGGCACCAGTTTCTGGGTCTGGGTGCACAAGGGCACTATCACTTTGTGGAATTGGCGCCCCCTCCATTTGACTTTTTCGCCGGGTTGACGTTCACCTGGTTCGCCCACAATTTCAAATGGGCAGGCGGTCAAAACTTGCCGGGAGCATACTCGGGCAGTGTCAATGGCGGTTTCCAACTTGCAGCGCACATTGGTGGCCGCTATACCTACAAAGATTGGACCCTCTTTGCACAAATGACAGGAGGCTCCATGATGAATGACCTTACTGTTGGACTGTCCATTCCACTAAAATGAAGATCAAATCAAAGCTCCTCATTGCGGCTCTGGCCCTGCTGCAAGGCACCTCTTGGGCACAAGGGGCGGGAGGATCTCCAGCTGAGGGCGGCTTTGACCCTGGCTTTCAAGCGGCCATTCACGTTGGAGGACAGGCGCCAAACAAAGCGTTATCCGAGCGGTTTGGATTGTCCAACACCGTGGGGCTCTCTGTGTACCACCTGTCTGCAGTGGGATGGCGATGGGGGGTGCATTACCGTTTTCAAACGGGGTCGGACGTTCGGGAGCCTGGGCTGCTGGTCAACCTGCGAGACCCAAGCGGGCGCATCATCGACAATGAAGGCCGCATCGCATTGGTGACTGCCCAGCAAAGGGGCACCGTTTTTTCGCTCTCAGCAGGGCGCCTTTTCCCAACGGATTTCTTGTCGAGCGGGTCTGGTCTATTGCTGGAAGTTTTGGGCGGTTATTGGGAGCACAAAGTGCATTTCCAAAACCGGGGCAACCGCTTGACCCAACTTGATGAACCGCACATCAAAGGGTACGACCGACTGACCGGAGGCCTGATGGTCATGCCAAGGCTGGGCTATGTGCACGACTCGAGCAACGGTCTTGTCCGTTTTCAATGTGGGGTCGAGGCCATGTTGGGAAACCTTCAACCCAACAGGGTCTGGAATGCCGATACCATGATGGCCGACGAAGGGCCACGGAAAGACGGCACCATTGGAGTGTTTGCGGCTTGGATACTGAGGCTCAAGCCGCGCTCCACTGACGTGGATTACTACCATTAAGCCCTAAATGTTGACCGCCTATCGCATCGTCATTGTCGTGCTCACTGCTGGATTGAGACTGGCAGCAGCATGTGGACACACCAAAGCACGGGCTGCGTGGCATGGAAGAAAAGGATGGGCAAAACGCATACAACAGGCGGTCCAAGCAGCACGTGCCCAAGGCAGAACAGAACCTTGGATGCACATTCACTGCGCTTCCTTGGGTGAATACGAGCAGGGGGCGCCAGTCTTGAAGCAATGGCGCGAGCGTCACCCGGACCAACCCATCCTGCTCACTTTTTTCTCCCCATCTGGCATCGAAGGCGTGCAGGAATCTCAGGCCGATCACGTGGACTACTTGCCATTTGATCAACCCCGCGCCATGCGCAAATGGGTCGGTGCTCTCGAAGTCTCGGACCTCATCCTCGTCAAATATGAGCTGTGGCCAGAGTTAATCCGTCGTTATGTCGATTCAGGAACACGTGTCCATTTGGTCGCCGCGCGCTTTGACCATGGCCGCCATCCCATGGGCTGGATGGGCCAATGGATGCGCCGGCAGCTGGGCCTGCTGACCACGCTTCAAGTCCAAGACGCAGCATCGGCCGAAGTGGCGCGTTCAAGTGGCATAAACGCAGAGGTCACGGGCGATCCAAGGGTGGACCAAGTCAGGAAAACCGCGCAGTCAACCCCTCCCCTCAACACCGCGCACGCCTTGGAGCAGATTCGCACATGGGCGGGTGGGCGCCGTCTCCTTGTGGTCGGCAGCGCATGGCCTCCAGAATGGCGCGCGCTGGCTGACATTTTGGACGGCCATGATCAATGGGCGGTGCTGTGTGCACCCCATGACATCAACGGGCGTCACGTCGATGGGTGGAGCCAGCACCCGGATGCGGTGCGCTTCTCATCATGGAATTCAGGGGAAGTCTCCGCTGCAATGCCCTCCTCCTCCATCCTCATACTCGACCGCATAGGCATCCTGAAGTATGCTTACGGCTTGGGCGATTTGGCCGTTGTTGGCGGCGGATGGGGCCAGGGGGTCCACAACGTTTTGGAGCCTGCTGCTTTTGGACTTCCAGTGTTGTTCGGACCTGCGGTGGCAGGTTTTCGCGAGATCGAAGCCCTGATCCAATGCGGTGCTGCCCGCATGTGCAAGACCCCCTCAGACTTGGCCAGGTGCACTTCAGATTGGATGATGGAGGCGGAAAACCGCGCAAAAGCAGGAGCTCAAGCGGCCCAATGGTTGAACACCCATGGTGGTGCTGCATTGCGCATTGCCAAAGCCATCGAGGCCGCTCGCTGAGCCATCCATGGAAACAAAAAAAGGACGTCCACTGGACGTCCTTTCTTGAGCGAGAAACGAGACTCGAACTCGCGACCCCAACCTTGGCAAGGTTGTGCTCTACCAACTGAGCTATTCTCGCTTGGGACGGCAAATTTACACCAAATCATCATGTCTCCAACCTTAGCATCGACAAATCCCTGTAGAACCTCACATATAATTTTTGGGCGGATTAGCACTTCTTGTGCATATTGAGAGCAAGACCTGTTTGCCAGCAGAAACCCTTACCAAACCATGAGATTTTTCTCTGTACTCCTTGCCTTGACCTTGGGCAGTTCGTCTGTCGTGGGTCAAATTAAGACCCCAGAAGCACCTGCTCAACGACAGTGTGCAGCCCACGAAAAGCACGTCCAAATGATGGGCTTAGACGGTGTTTACGCCAAGCGACAAGCCGATTTAGAGCGTCATACTGCTCAGTTTGTGCAATCCCGTGAGGAAGCGCGCGCCAATGGTGCTCAGATGCAACCTGTGGTGGTGACCATCCCGGTGGTCTTCCATGTGGTGTATGCCAACGGCACTGAGAACATCTCAGATGACCAACTATTTGAACAGCTTCAGGTTCTCAATGATGACTTCCGCAGACTCAATGCGGATCAGGACAACATTTGGCCACAGGCGGCGGATACCGAAATCGAATTCTGTCTGGCGACCCGCGACCCCAATGGCGCGCCATCATCGGGCATTCTCCGCGTCCCGACCACCTCGGGAGCTTTCGGTTCCAGCGATGCGGTCAAGTTCACCAGCCAGGGCGGATCTGACGCCTGGCCTGCGGATGAATACATGAATTTCTGGGTGTGTAACCTCGGGGGTGGACTCCTCGGTTACGCTCAATTCCCAGGAGGAAATGCAGCCACTGACGGCATCGTATGCGGCTATCAATTCGTAGGGATTGACGGCCCCGGAGCCGGAGCTTACAACCTCGGTCGCACAGCCACCCACGAGGTGGGCCACTGGTTAAACCTGCGTCACATCTGGGGAGACGGTCCTTGTGGGGCAGACGATTTCGTCGCAGATACCCCTGAATCAGATGGCGCCAATTACGGGTGCAACTTGGGAAGTGTCAGCTGTAGCTCTGAGGACATGGTCCAGAATTACATGGACTACTCCGATGACGGCTGCATGAATGTTTTCTCCCAAGGACAGGGCGACCGCATGCAAGCCCTCTTTACACCGGGCGGCACCCGAGCGGGGATTTTGACCTCGAATGGCTGTCTCCCAGCGGTTCCAGATTTTGACCTGGATGCCTCCATTCTCAGCGTCAATGAGCCCAACGGTTTCTCCTGCAGTACAGAGGTAACACCTTCTCTTACCCTGTTCAACAATGGTGCGAACGTGCTCACTTCAGCCACCATTACTTATGACATCGATGGCGGCACTTCTTCCACTTTCGCATGGACAGGCTCCTTGGACTTTGGACAAACAGACGACATCATTCTCCCTGTCCAAACGCCAGGAGATGGAGCCCATGTGTTCAATGTCACCGTCTCTAGCCCCAATGGAGGAGTGGACGAAAACACATCGAATGACAGTGGTACCAGCAACTTCTCGCTGGATTCCCAAGGCATCGATGTCACCATGACGCTCACCTTGGACAATTACCCAGGCGAGACCACGTGGACCGTGGATGACGCCAATGGCAACACCGTCCTTTCAGGCGGCGCTTATGCTGGATCTGGAGTGGTGGTCGAGACCGGTTGCATCGCAGAGGGCTGCTACACCCTGACTGTGTTTGACAGCTTCGGCGATGGGATGTGTTGCGCCTATGGCAATGGCGGATATGAATTCTCCATTGGAGGTGTAGTCTTGGCTTCAGGTGGTGCATTTGGCGCGAGCGAATCCTCGGAAGTGTGTGTCGGAGATATCGTTTTGGGTTGCACCGATGCTACAGCTTGCAACTACAACTCAGAGGCCATCGCAGATGACGGAACCTGCGACTATTCATGCTTGGGCTGCACAGACAGTACATTCTGTAACTACAACCCGGACGCCACTGTCGATGACGGCAGCTGCGCAGATGTAGACGTTTGTGGTGTGTGCGCCGGAGACGGTTCGAGCTGCGCAGGATGCACAGACTCCACGGCCTGCAACTACGACCCTTCGGCTACGTTGGATGACGGCACTTGCTATTTCGCTCCGATTGGGGGCGTCTGTGACTGCTTTACTGAACTGAATATTACGGAGTCCCTGTCTGGCGGAATCGCGGGTACCGCGGTCACATTCGATGGAACTGGAGAGGTGGCCGGACTGGATATCGTTTTGGATTACACCTCAAGCACAGGCAGTTGGCCTGCAGACCTGTTGGTGGTACTCACATCACCATCGGGAGAGTGCATTGAATTTGGCGGGTTTACGGCAAGCGTAACCGCCGGGTGTAACGACCTCGGCAATTACACTCTATGGCCAGGCGATTGGGCTGTCGATGCTTCAGGCATTTATTCAGCTTCTGTTGACTTGAGCGCTGCTGGCTTCTCTGGAGACGGAACTTGGAGCGTCCAATTGATCAACGGTTACGCTTCGGCCGGAAGCGTGACTTATGTAGCGGACATCACCATACAGGACGTGTGCGTGGGCGGCGTGATCGACGGATGTACAGACCCTGCTTCATGCAATTACAACGCCGACGCCACTGAAGACGATGGCTCATGTGCCGACTTTGACCTCTGTGGTGTCTGCGCTGGCGACAACAGCACCTGTGGAGGCTGTACCGACAGCACGGCATGCAACTTTGACCCTGCTGCTGTCATTGACGATGGCTCATGTGCCGACTTTGACCTCTGTGGTGTCTGCGCTGGCGACAACAGTTCTTGTGGGGGATGCACTGACAGCACAGCCTGTAATTACGACCCCGCAGCGGTTGTCGACGACGGTTCTTGTCTTGCCGACGGACTGCCCTTTGTCTTGACCATTGTGCTGGACAATTACCCCGCTGAAACCACCTGGACATTGACCGATTCTTCAGGTACAAGCATCGCTTCTGGTGGCCCCTATGCAGACGTTGGTGCGACAGTGGTAGAGAACTTCTGTGCTGGAGATGGCTGCTACACCTTCACCATGCTGGACAGCTTCGGCGATGGACTTTGCTGCACATACGGCGAAGGGTCATATGAGCTTACAGCCGACGGTGCTGTGGTCGCTTCAGGCGGATCCTTCGGCGCTGCAGACGCCACTACTTTCTGTGTTGGCGGTGACTTTGGATGTACAGATGCTGCGGCCTGCAACTACGACCCCGCCGCCATCTTTGACAGTGGCACCTGCGATTTCAGCTGCTATGGCTGTACGGACCCTGCCAGCTGTAATTACGATGCCGATGCCACCATTGACGATGGCAGTTGCGTGGGCGATGGTGTTGCCATCGTTGTGAGCATCACAACGGACATCTATCCCGAAGAGATTACTTGGAGCTTGATTGACGACGCAAGCAATGTGGTGGCTTCTGGCGGTCCTTACTCGAATGCATCTGCCACAATTGAAGAGCTTGTTTGTGCCGGTGAAGGTTGCTACACCTTCACGATTTCTGACAGCTTCGGTGACGGCATCTATGCCCCAGGTGGTTACACGTTGACGGTAGACGACGTGCTCGTCGCTGCTGGAAACGACTATGGTGATGGTGAATCCATCTCCTTCTGCACGGACAACCTCAACTTTGGATGCACCGACCCCACAGCGTGCAACTACGACCCCGAGGCGGGCATTGACAACGGAACCTGCGACTTCAGTTGCTCGGGATGTACCCTTCCGTCAGCTTGTAACTACGATCCGGAGGCCACCATCGACGACGGCTCTTGCCTCTTCGATGACAGTTGTGGCGTTTGTGGTGGAGACAACAGCACCTGTGGTGGCTGCACCGACCCTGAGGCTTGCAACTACAACCCCACCGCCACCGAGGACGATGGTTCTTGCACCTACCCTCCTGCCGACAACTTGAACTGTGATGGAACCTGCATCAACGACCAAGACAACGACGGGATATGCGATGAAGATGAGCTCGCCCAAAGCAGCTTTGTGCAACTCGGCTATGACGTCGTGGGACAAAACACCGTCAACGGCATGACCACCTACCGGGTTTGGGCTGAGTTTGCAGACCCTACCGAGCAGTTGGTGGCCGTCTATGGTTTCGACTCCGTACCCCTCTCGATCAACACCACGACAACGTTCTATCAGAACCCATTGGGTGGCGCGCTGGGTGTAGACTACAACCCCCTCTTATTGCCGGTAGACTCGCTGCTCGCATTTGACAGTTGGGTCACTGTAGGTGGAGAAGACAACACGGCAGACGTCAGCTCCATTGGCCTTGACTTTGCAGCATTTGAAGGTTCAGGTGGCGCTCTGATTGCCGACAACGTGAATGGAGGCTCTGTCTTCATCTATCCCGACCTAGAGCCTACAGCATTCCCTGATGCGGACGGCCGCGTGTTGATTGCCCAACTCACAACAGATGGAGAAGTCAACCTTACGGTCAACCTCCAGACCCGGACATCCGATGGCGAAAACCCACAAATCCTGCAGGAAAGCCTCTCCTTCCAAGAGGTTTATGAGTGCTTTGGAGACTTCAACAGTGATGGCCTGATCGGCATTGCAGACCTTCTGATTCTGCTCGGTGACTTCGGTTGCATCACAGGATGTGGTTATGACATGAATGGCGATGGTGGCGTCACCACTTCCGACATGTTGGTCATGCTCGCCATCTTCGGAACGAGCTGCGAATGACGTACCGCTTTTTCTTTTTCATCGCCCTTGCGATCCTGAGTGGAACCTTGTCCGCTCAGGTTTCGCAAGGCGGAGCACCTTGGAAGTGGGGACAGCCTGATTTTCAAGCCGATTATCCGGAACTGACCACAGCCGAACTGGACTTGGAAGTCTTGTCAGCAGAGGACGCAGTGACCGATCAATTCAAAGAAGCGCCTTGGCGGTTTGGAGTGGAAAGGGAAGTCGACTTGGGTCTGGAAGATGCCGGCGTGTGGACTTTGGAAAAAGACCGCTGGATTTGGCGGCTCGGAATCCATTGCCCAGGTGCAACCGGAATCGGCCTGCACCTCAGCAGTTTCGATTTGCCTGTTGGAGCGGTTCTGTATGTCTGGGATGGAAACCGAACCCGCTTTCTGGGCGGCTTTACAGCAGCCAACGAGAAGGAATGGGGGGCCTTGCCGCTCGGGCTACTCGACGCGGACCACGTGGTGTTGGAATACCAAGAGCCACTGGAGGTCCATGGACAGGGGAACCTGCGGGTTTCCCAGGTTGTGCATGGATACCGCAACTTGCTGTCCCATCCGGACAATCCTGACCAGGAGTCCAGCATGGGCCCCTTTGGTTCGTCCGGAGCCTGCAACATCAATGTCAATTGCCCGTCGGGTTCTGACTGGCAGGTGGCCAAAAGGTCTGTGGCCCTGATCACCAATGGAGGCTTCGCCGTCTGCACAGGAGCTTTGGTCAACAACACCGCAGAAAATGGAACGCCCTATTTTCTGACAGCCAACCACTGTTTGGGCAACCCCAACACCTGGGTGTACTATTTCAACCACGAGAGCAGCAGCTGTTCGGGGTCGACGGGACCGACCAACCAAAGTGTTTCCGGCGGTACCCTGCTCGTGAACAGTGGCAGCAGCGATGTGGCCTTGATTCAATTGAGCTCCACCCCTCCGAGCAGCTATAACGTAGAGTATGCGGGATGGGACGCAAGTGGCGCCTCACCTTCGTCTGCAGTAGGCATCCACCACCCCAGTGGCGATGTCAAGAAGATCTGTTTTGAGAACAATTCGCCCTACACCTCCACCGCAGCAGGCGCACAGGTGTGGTGGATCGATCAATGGGAGTCCGGGGTGACAGAGCCAGGGTCGTCGGGTTCGCCATTGTTTGACCAGAATCAACGCATCATCGGTCAGCTTTATGGAGGCGCTGCAGCCTGCAGTGGATCCAACAACAACGGCGCCTATGACTACTACGGGCGCATGAACGTCAGCTGGGGATTGGGCGTTTCTGGCTATTTGGACCCCTTGAATACCGGGCAGCTCACCATGGACAGTTACCCCACGAATTCAAACGCCAACACAGGCTGCACCTTGCCCTCTGCTTGCAACTACGACCCCGAAGCCATAGAAGACGATGGCTCCTGCCTCATCAATGACGCATGCGGTGTTTGCGGCGGAAACGGCACCAGTTGCACGGGATGCACAGACGATGAAGCTTGCAATTACGATGGTGGCGCGACCATTGACGATGGCAGCTGCCTCTACCCGCCCGCTGGCGAGCCTTGCGACTGCGATGCAGAGGGAAGCCTCGATGCGACATTGACGGGAAACGCCGCCTCTGCGATCTACAGTTTTGATGCTGCAGGTGTACCTGAAGCCTTGGACATTTCCTTGACTTGGACCAACACCGGCGGAGGCACCAACTGGCCTGCTGATTTGGTCATGGCCATCACGGCACCCGACGGAAGCTGCGCCGCCATTGGAGGGTACAACTCCTCTCCTGCGGGATGCAACAGCTTGGGCAATTACACGCTGTGGCCCGCCGACTGGCAGAGTTCTACCGAGGGCACCTACACGGCCACAGTAGACCTGTCAGGCAATGGACTCTCTGGAATCGGCTCATGGCAGGTTTACCTTTTCAATGGGTATGGCGAATCCTCAGGCGCCCAATTCAATGCCTCTTGGACCATCTCAGGCCTCTGCAACGCTGACGGTGGCGGAGATCCCGGCCCCAGCGATTGCCCACCGGACCTCGATGGCGACGGAACGGTCACCGTGTCAGACGCCCTCATTTTGCTCGGTGATTTCGGCTGCCTTTCAAATTGCAGCGCAGACCTCAACGGCGATGGGCAAGTCACCACCTCCGACATGCTGCTCTTCCTGGGCGCCTTCGGGGAAGTGTGCGACTAAGGCCTCACCCCAATCAACACCAAAAAGCCCCGCATTGCGGGGCTTTTTGTTTGTACCCCTAACGGGCCACTTCTCGAACTCTTTCTTCGAGAACGTCGATGAACTCTTGGCTCTCCGCGACTCCCTGCAGGAAGAGGGATTGATGGCCAATCTGCTCGCTCTGCCCACCACCACTGAGAAAGGCCCCTTTACCCCCATCCCTTACCGTCCTTAAACCACAGTAGTTCGCAGTAGTATGGCCAACACCACAGGCAAGAAGTTCGGAGGAAGAGAGAAGGGCACCCCCAACAGACTCACGAAGGAGTTGAGGGCGGTCTTGAAGGACCTCATCCACGAGGAACTGGAGACCCTACAAGAGAGAATGGACCATCTCGACCCCAAGGAACGCCTAGAGGTCTTGGTCAAACTCCTCCCTTACGTTCTCCCCAAGGTCTCCCCGGCATCGCATACCACCGATGAGCCTTTCGAGTTTGGTTCCATTTAAATCCCATCGCACTCCGGTACCGTGACGGACACAAAAGCAACCCCGCCATGCTTCACCTCATCCCGTAAATTGCAGATAACAAAACCAATCATGAGGAATCTACTTGCCCTCCTGCTGATGGCGCCGTGCGCGCTTTTGGCACAATTCGATTTCAACCTACTCTGGCAACAGGACTACGAATCCGGCTTCAATTCCGGCTTGGGTGTCACACTTTCCCCATGGAATGACGGCTACATTGTAGCAAGTACACTTGGCATCCAGGCATATGGCTTTGATTCCGACGGCAACTACTCTGGACCACTCATTTCCGATGGATTTACATATGGTGCAGGATCGACCCGCCTCCATTCACTCGAAATGGACCCGGTTGATCCAAGTCTGTTATACGGGGTTTTGGAAACCAACGGTTACGGGAATCGAATTGTGGCCATCCATGAAGATGGCACCCTCGTTCAAGACTTTGACGCTTCGCTGGGCCAATCTGCGGGGCTGGATGTCTTCCGTTTGGGCAATGGAGATTACTTCTACCTCGGGTGGAAGAATTGCGGAGGACTCGGCGGTGGTTGGGACACCCGCTACTCACTTTATGATGGAAACGGACAGGTATTAAACCACACCGAAGATTGTGAAATCTGCAGTTGCGTTGGTAGTTCCTGCGACTTCGGAGATGAAACGCTTCAACGAATCATTCCTCGAGGGGATGACTTCATCCTAATCGGGGACAGGAATGAAGGTGGCACTGGATGCTATGCCCCGAGTCCAGGACAGTATATGGTTCGGGTGGACTCCAACATGAATGCCACAACTGAACTAGACGGCTGGGATACCGGGGCACATGGAGACTTAACCGCAGGATTTTTCCACGAAGGAGTTACCGTCATTGGAGGATTCTCAGCAGACATTAACAATACCTACAATCGTCCACTGGTTCGGGCCTTGGATGAAAACTTGAATATCTCTTGGGAGTGGACTCATGAAAATTCAGACAACCAGAGGGTCTATGATTTGCTCTTTTACGACAATACGATTGTAGTCTACAGCGTCAATTATGAGACCAACACCATTCTAATTGACCAACTGGAATTCTCCTCCGGAGACCTTATTGGAACTAACGAAATCACTTTGACGCCTCAGATTGAACCCAACTCTGATATTTTCTCGCAGCACGGGCGGCATTTGCGCATTACGCCGGATGACCGCTTCATCTTGCACTGCCCTCTTTCAGGATGGGTATCAGGCGGTTTCTCTCTTGTCTCTTTTCAATTGACCTCTCCAAATTATGGCTGCACATATTCGCAGGCCTGTAACTATGATCCTCTTGCCACAATTGAAGATGGGGCGTGCTATTATCCTGAGCCAGGATTTGACTGCGATGGCAACTGCTTAAACGACGTCGACGGTGACGGAATCTGCGATGAACAGGAGCCTTACTATTGTTCAGACCCTTTGGCATGCAATTATCAAGGAATCGACAACATCGATGAAGAATTTGATGTTCAGACATTGGGCACTGCAGACACTCTCGGTAGCAATTGTTTCATTTTGACCTCGGCATCCTCTGATCAAGGCGGTGCGGTATGGTCGAATAGCCAATTGGATCTGTCCAGGTCCTTCGCAATTCAGGGTGAAGTTTACATGGGCTCGAGTAATGCTGGTGGAGATGGAATTGTTTTTGTTTTACAGTCTCAAGGCCCATACGTGATTGGAAATGCGGGAAGTGGTTTAGGCTACGAAGGCATTTCGAACAGTATTGGAATTGAGATTGACACATGGAGAAATTTTGATTTAGGTGATTTAGTTGAAGATCACGTTGCGATTGTAAGGGATGGTTTGCATAACCACAACGTCCCATATTTCAACATAGCAGGTCCTGTCAGTGCCTTAGTGGATGGAGGCAATATTGAGGATGATCAGCAGCATACGTTTTTACTTACTTGGGACGCAGATGTGGAAGAATTGGATTTCTACGTTGGCGGAAATCACAGGCTTGGCGTCTCGATGGACCTCGTTTCCGACATTTTCGGTGGAGCCTCCTCGGTATGGTGGGGGGTTACTGGGAGTACAGGCAGCGCTGTGAATGAACAGTCAGTTTGCTTGACTCAGATTCATTCTGAATGCGAGTATGCAGAGACTAACTATGACTGTGATGGGACTTGTCTCATCGATTCAGATGAGGATGGCATTTGCGATGAGTACGAGGTTAGCGGGTGCACGAACTCTTCAGCGTGCAACTACGACATCACAGCGACAAATGATGACGGCTCATGTGATACACTGAGTTGCATCGGTTGTACCGATCCGTTAGCCTGTAATTATGACCCAACAGCGATTCTACCAGAATATGACTATGATTATTGTCTGATTATCGATACAGTGGCGGTTCATCCATCGTCCGGCGCTTACCTCGCAGGCATGACTACATATCGCCTCTATGTGCAGTGCGCCAACCCCTCTGACTTCGTGCAAACCGTATTCGGCAGCATCAACAATCCCACAGTGGTGACCACCACGACGGATTTCTACCAACATGAACTTGGCGGCACCACGCCCAATGGCATTTATTCCCCCTTATTCGATGTTTTCCCGTATCTCCAATATGACAGTTGGGTGACCATTGGTTTGACCGAAGCACCAAATATGGCCATTGGAGAAGCGCCCATTAACACGGTTCAATCCATAGCCAACCCGTGGGCTTCGAACTTTGACCCCGGCTTCGGAAGTCCCGGCGGCAACATCGTCATCGATGACGCCGTTGGCGGTGCCTGGTTTGCATTGAACGGTGACTACAACGGGATCGCGGCTAACCATTCTTTCCAGCAGGTGCTGATTGCACAGTTGACGACCAGTGGGGTGATTGAGGGCAATTTGTATGTCGAAATCTTGCAGGATGGCACCTTTCCTTTGATTCTGGATTTCAGCATCAGTGAGGCGTGTCAGCCGTTCGAGGATTATTGCCTTTACGCGGACGACTTGCACGGGCAGAATTATTTGAATTGTGAAGGGAATTGCATTCACGATTTTGATGGGGATGGAGTTTGCGATGAAGAAGAAATTGAAGGATGCCAAAATTCATTGGCCTGCAACTACGATGGCGCAGCAACCGACCCCGGATTATGTGCATTCCTTGATGAGGTTTGCGACACCTGTGTTGATGGCTTCATAATCGACAATGACGCTGACGACGATGGTGTCTGCGATAATGACGAAGTCCCAGGGTGTACCAATCCGGAGGCTTGCAACTACAGCCCTTGGGCTACTGATGAAATTGGGAGCTGCACTTTCGGTTGTGATTTCTGTGGGGAGGGGACTACATGGGATGAGTTTTTGGAGGAATGTGTCGCACTCTGCCCTGAGCCCGATAGCGTATTGATTCCAATCCCATCCTGTGGTGATGGAACGGTCTGGGACCCGGTCAACGAGGAGTGCATTGTGGCCATTCCCGCCGACATCAATTTCGACGGCTGCGTGACAGTCAACGACCTCTTGGTCCTTCTCGCGGTCCATGGCACCTGCCCGCCCTACCCTGAGTGGCCAGACGAGCCTAATGATGCCGCTTGGACTTGCGGCGACTCCCTCACCTACCGGGACTACGACTACGCCACCGTCCTGATCGGCGACCAATGCTGGTTTGCGGAGAACCTGCGGACGACGCAGTATGTAAATGGCGACTCAATTGCCGCGGGCTTGACAGACGGCGAGTGGACGTCGACCACATCGGGCGCTACAGCGGTGTATGGCGAGGGAAGCAGTGCGTGCGATAGCTACAGTCCTGACATTGACGCTTGCAACGAAGTGCAGTCATTGGCGGAGTATGGCCGCTTGTACAACTGGTACGCTGTGGACGATGCGCGGGGCCTGTGCCCGAGCGGATGGCATGTCCCGACCGATGGGGAGTGGTACGAATTGGAAAATTACATCGGCTCACAAGGCTTCAGCGAAACTGTAGGAGTAGTTCTGAAGTCAAGCACAGGATACTGTTGTGATGGCAGCGGAACGGACTTATTTGAGTTCTCCTCCTTACCTGGCGGTAAACGCCATGCGTGGCAGGATAAATATGCCTTAGCGGGATCGGTAGGATGTTTCTGGACTTCAACGATTACTGGTGGTTACTCATGGTATGTTTTGATAGGAACAAGCCCCAACGTCCACCATCAGAGTAATAGTAGAAAAGATGGTTTCTCTATACGCTGCCTCAAGGATTCCAACTAAGCGCTACCCTTCCACCAGCTCACGCACCGCGGCTTCAGCTACTTCGCTCTCCAGCTTCTCGCTCAAGCTCTCAGCGGCCTGCTGCAGGCTCTCCACGCTCTTGCTACAAGCTCCGCGCTTCATCTCTTTCAGCAATGCGCTCAGCTGGCCTGCTGTATGCAAGGCCGCTGCCAGAGATGGTGTCTGCTGTATGCTCCTGGCCATTGTAGCTACGAGCTTGAAGCCTACGAAACTGTGAGCGTCATGCAGCTTAGCTGTAGCCTTGAGCTCTTCGGCTTCCGCAATGATGTGATCGAGCTCGAAGTACATACTGTGAGCTGGAGCTAGGGGCTGGGAGCTACAAGCTGAGGGGCCTGAGCTTTGTAGCTGTTGGCGGATAGCTTGTGAGCGTCCTAGCTGAGCTAAGAAGCGAGAAGCCCTCAGTTGGATAAGTCCAGCCGAGGGCTTCAACTTTTCTCTTGCGAAGTGTCCTATTCCTTCACACTTTGCGCACACTCTAAACACAAGAACAGCGGCGAAACGCCTGTTATTGCTCGCTCTTGTGCTTTGAGCTAATGTACCCGGAGCGGGTGGTTAGGTTATTCAGCTAAAGCCGTGAATACAAGCCAGAAGACCAACAGGAACTAGGCAAGTAGAAGAGTTGTCGGGGTCAAGTATTGCTGTTTGTGGACAGCTTCGTAGGCAAGGTGTGGCACACAGCGACACGAAACAGAAACCTTGCAACCATGCACACAGATACAATAAGAGAGAGAGAGAATTTCCTCTCTATAGTGATATGGAAGTGTGGAAGTGGATTGCCCACAGCTACCACAAACACTGACAAAAGAGCGCTTCCATATTCTGAAAGTGTGGCACTGTCTGGAAGTCGTACCCAAATGTGCCAAGCATGAAAAGCACGATCAAGGTGCGCAAACGTCAATGGGAGCGCAACGGGGAGACGCTGGTGGCGTGGATGCTCGATTACAAAGACCACAGCGGAGAACGGCAACGGCCAGTCATTAGGCACCCCGAAGGACCGTGGAAAGCCGATGACAGCATTGGGATTGAGATCGGCAAAATCCACGCCATGACAGCCGCGCACCGAGTCGCAAAGGCACTCGATGCCGCGCGCCTCGATAACAACCGCGCGCCAGTGATAGCCGAGCGCATCAAGGTGTTGGACATGATTACCGCATACTTGGAAAAGAGCGACGAATCCAAAGCCAAGTCACGCGGCATGTTGCTTTATCTAGAGAAAATGCCAGCGGCGCAGAAGTCATTAGCTACATGGACACGCCAAGACAGTCACGACCTAGTTGATCTGATGGCCCGTCACCTAGCACAAGAGACGCTCACGGGATATTGGGGAGTATTCAAACGCGCCTGGCGGCATGCCTTCAACAGCGAAATCATAGACCGCAACCCCACCACCGATATCAAGGCCAAAGGAGGCAAGGCGAGCAAATCAGAGGACAAACACCTACGCGATCACGAGTTGCATCAACTGATTGCCACACCTTTTCGCGAGGACGTGCGCGGCATCTTCCTTTTCATGTTGGTAGCTGGCGCTTACTACGCTGATTTGGGCAAGTTCAGGCGCAGCAACATTGTCCGGATGCCAGACGGCACCATGCGCATGTCTTGGAAGCGAAGCAAGACAGGCCGCGAGACATGGATGGCAGTCACTGAGGAATTGATGCAGTGCGCAACGGGGGACGGTGATCAGTTGTTTCCGTGCCTCCCGTGGTCCATTGTCTATTTCAATATTCAGCTGAAGCAATGGGCCTTCAAAGCGGGGTTGGTGCGTGACGGGCTGCCGCTCCAACTGTCTCAGAAATGGGCGCGCAAGACATGCGGCAACAATGCCAGGCAGTTGACCAATGATCCTTTTGTCCTGCGCGATCTCATGGCCCACAAAGAATTGAAATCTACCCAACACTATGTGCAGCCGAACGCCGACGAAGTGACCAAGACAAGCGGTCTATGGATGCGCAAAGTGTTGTCGGGGCCTGATCTCTAAAATGACCTAATCCTTGTAAAAGCGAAACGCGCCGGTAGCAGCCAGCGCGTCTCAAAGTCAAGTGCGTGAAACACTAAAAAGTAATGACATGACAAATATGCACCTATCGGTACAAGATGCCGAAGGACCTGCGCGGCAGGTTATCCAAAAACCCATCTTGACTACGGCAGAAGCCGCAGAGATGCTTGGGTTGAGCAGGCGCAAATTGCGCCAACTGGACATCCCACGGCACGCACTAAGCGTGCGCATTGAATTCTATTTGACCTCAGAATTGGTCGAGTGGGTCCGCCAGTTGCCACAATACGGAGAGATGCCCCGCGACGGCATGTCGGTTCACACTCAAATCGTGGTGGTGTAATGATCCAGGACAACGCAATAATCCATGGGCGCACGGTTGGTGCGTGGAAGCAATTGGCGCAGGAGTACAACCAGCCGTGCGGCACACCGGAAGAACTAGGCGACTTTATTGAGCGGTATGACAAGGCCGATAGACAGGACTATTTCCATCCGCTAAGAATAGCAGCACGCGAAAAGGAACTGAAGGCCGAAGAGCAAGAATTCCTGCAAATGCTGCAGGTTCTCAAGGAATACAAGCCTAGTACAATGACCGCGCAACACCTGAGCGTCTTTGAATCCGAACTGGGGGAATTAGAACAATCTACCGATCAACTGCGGAAGGTCTTATACGCTGACGTTGATGCTCTAGTCAAAAGCTATTCTGAAAAGCATAAAAACGCGCAGTCATGACGACAAGCATTGTAGATCAGTTAAAAGGCGTTCAGGCTTCCTTGCCAAGCGGCCTATGGACATGCCTGCCTCCACTGCTGCAGAAAGCATGCGGATACTTTGATCAACTGCACGAGCGCGAAGCATTCTTGCACGGCGCATTGCCGGTGCTATCACGCATCTGTGAGAACGTTGTTGTGCCTGGTCGCGACATGGATCACAGACTCGCCATTCAAGTGTATGTGACCGGTGACAGTGCCAGCGGCAAAGGCTGCGCAGAACATGCAAATCGTCTGCTCGACGTAATCATGAAAACAGAGGAAGAGCAACGGCGTATTGAATTGGCAAAGTGGCACGCTGCAGAACCGGACGAGGACGGGATAAAGCCACCGGAGCCGATGAAACACGACATGCGCATCAGCTTGCGCAGTACGCCCAACACATGGGTGCGCGAAATGCGCAAAAACCCGGAAGGCGTGGTGCATCTATTGACCGACAGCGAAGGAGACACGCTAAAAAGTACCGGGAACAAGGAACACGGAAACGTGCGCAGCCTGGTCAAGAAAGGATGGGCGGGAGAACAAGCAGATTTCACCACTAAGGAAGACGGCACAATGCACCATCGAGTATGGCTTTCGGCTATGATATGCAGCACTCAACAAGCACTGATTGATGCCATGCACGGCGATACAGAAGATGGATTTTCTAATCGCTACGTGTACCACTGCACCCCACCTGCGCAACCATTCCACATCAGTCCGTTCCCACCTCCGGGAAAGAAGCCTAAAAGCATCGCAAGCAGGCTGTTTGACCTTGGAACAGAAGTGCAACAAATTCACAACCGCCAAAGGAATCGCAATCCCCACGACCCACTTATGGTCACGTTTACAGCAGAACAACAGAGAAAGCATGACACTAGTGCTCAAGCCAAACTTGCGGAGGCAATGGACGAGCACCCGCATTTAGGTGGATACTCAAAGCGCATGCACCAAACCGTACTTCGCACCGCTGCACTTTTCGCCGTGCTAAGAGCAAACCCAAGCGAGAATGCGTCAAGCCTTGTTTGCGATGATTTGAGTTTTCACGCCGCGTGCCTGCTGCGCGATCATTGGTTCACAACCATGTTCGAGGCTTTTCTTTTGGTCACACCGAAGGCACACAAAACAGATTTGCGGATGAACGTTCCCGAGGATGTGCGCAAATTGGTGTGTGAATGGAGGCTCGATGGAATTATGCCGGCGCAAGCCGCAAGCAAGCTGCAAATGATGACTGAACCACACATACGGCATTGGCTCAGTGGGCTGGACAATCCAGCTGCAGCGATCGGAAAGATTCAGCGCAAGTACCTCAAAGATTTAAGTGGCAATGAGACGGGAAGAGTTTGACGAGATAGATGATATTGTATTGAGAGCTGTTGGCATTACTAGTGGGCCACAGTCGGCAACGCCTTGGCAGTTGCTCATGACGCACACGCGCAAGGCTATTGCCAAGGAAGACAACATTCGCACGAATGACGCTCACATAGATTGTAAGAATGGTGCATTGAGTCCCATGTCCATTCTAGTCGACATTGAAGACAAGCCGCAAATCTTTGATTCTTGGTTGTCTTTGTACCCGGCGCGCGATGGCGGCATTGGTGAACGTTACGCCGGAGACATCTACAAGGACGAAATCCGGGACCCAAACCCATTAGAAATTCGGCACGCATTAGATATCGTGCGGTATACAGCAGACCAAAAGCAAGCAGACGAATACTTAAACGTCAACCAGAGTCAGCCAGACAAGGAAATCAGCGAAACAAAAAAGCTAAAGTGGTCAAAGTGCCGGCCGGGGTTTCACAAATTGCGAAGGTGCATTGTGGCCAACCTTGAAGAGATTCCAAAGCCATGCAGCAGCCACACTAGAGTAAAAGTTAAAATTGGCGGTAACATTCACGAGTTGGGAAGAGCCGTACCTCGTCACTATTTCGGGCCAATCCTAACTGCCTGGCTGCTGGCAATGGGGCCGCATGTGACGCACAGAGTTTTCGTTATTCGAAAGGCCATCGAGAACCTAAAAGCATTCTATGACCACAACAGGATGATCCAAGGGGGATTTAATGGTGGCAAAACTGGACCACCGCCCATGTTCACTGGAACGCCGGAACGCATTAACGAGATGCGTGATTGGTATGCGTTTCATACACTTCGCAGAATGTTTCGCATGCGCACGGGCTGCTGCATGTGTATGGCAAAACAAGACGGTAAATGGTTGCCGTTAATGGAAATGACCTCAAGCCTAGATCAGGTTGATCCCAATCAAGACGAAGCCTGGACGACCTTTCTTCAAATGGAGCGGCAACGAACAAATGAGCTACGCGACAGCCTAGGCATAGTCTAGCCAACAGAGTTGTCGGGGGCAGCTAGAGTTGTCCTCTCCACCTTGCTTGCATGACTTTAAGCGAGGTTCACGTAGCACTACTTCAAGCAGGTATTTCGGAAGGCGTTTGCAACAGCGCAGCTGAGGCAATGGTGCGCGATATGCATGTTGAATCCTGGACATGCACGATGATTAGTGGCCAAGTGGCCAAGATGCTCTGGTTGTGTTTAGTCTGTGATCAAAAAGCCGTGGTTGACATTGAGAGCCGCCTATTAAAAGGTGGACAAAGCATACCGCAAGAGAATGGCAAAGAAGACGGAGAAAATGCAGTGGACTTCATTTCGTCGCTAATTCGAAACGGTAACAGTGCGTCATGTCTTAAAGTATTGAAGATGGATGCGTATTCGCGCCAACTCAAAGCTGTTTGGCGAGACCGAAAGCCATCTGTTTTCTGCATTTCTGGAACCAGCCCCAGCACAAAAGAAAACAGCACCATCACGATCGGAGGCATGTTTTTTAGTCGTGCGGCTCTGGCTTATGAAAGCCGTGTGTGGCTGCCATTAGACGACAAAGTAATTCAGCATGCAGGACAGAGTTGACAGGCGAGGTGGCGGTGTACCGAATTGGGTTCAACGCCACACTACCAGCATTCATAGCACTGCAACACCGGAGGCGCGCACCGATGTAAAGCAGGAACCCAAGGACGCGCAATTTTTCATCATTCGATAACTCAATGAATCAAGACACGAAAACGGCAAGCCACATGGCACTGCCATTCAACAGTAGCAGCAACGAGCGGCACGAAATCATGCGGCTATGCCGGGAATACTCTTTACCGCGCGCTATCAAGTGCAAGGCCATGAGGAAGCCTCTTAATGGCGTAGAAGGCGAGTTGCAATGGTTGCTTAACAAGCGATCACAGATTGCGACAAAAGGAAACATTGTTGTGCCTGAGTTTATGACTAGGACAGGCACCGCCGGCAACTTCCAAACCACGGGAGAAGGCAGCACCTTCGTTCCTACAGCCGTTGGACCGGTGCAACTGAGCAGCCGCCAGCGCCCACTGTTAGACGCTCTTGGCGTGCGGAGAATATCTAGCGAAGGCGGCAACGTGCAACTGCCGAAGTTCACTGCTGGCACCGTGACAATCAAAGCAGAAGCGGCAGATAGCGACAACAGTGCGGCGGAAATGAATAGCGTCACACTTACACCGAACCGGGCAACGGCACATACTTTAGTGAGTCAACAGCTATTAATTCAAGGCGGCTCTGATGCCGTCATCAATGCCATCGTGTCAGAGCTGCAAGCCGATATCGCGCGCATCATAGACCGCACGGCGTTCGACCTCCTAGCCGACAGCACCAACGGGATCACCACCAACGTCGAGGAAGCGACCAGCACGGCAGGCACTCCGGCAGTAGTGACCCAACGCCCATTGACGCAAGACATGCTCGACGATATGCTGCGCGCGGCATTCGATAACGGAGCCGAAATGCGGAACATGCGGTATGTCGCCAGCCCGAAAGGATTCGAGACCGTACAAGGCATTCAAACCAACGGCGTGCATGCGCTGGATAAGGTTGCCGATGTGATCAACGGTCGCCCATTCTACGCCTCGCAAAGTCTCGTAAACCACACCGACGGCACCGCGCGCGTCATCGTAGGCGATTGGGAGCAAGGATTGATCGCGTGTGACTTCGGATTGCTTGACATCATGGTAAACCCGCACAGCTATGATTTGGCAGGAAAGGTCCAGATTGTATTGCATCAATATTTCGATGTGCAGATCCTGGACGAGTCGGTATTCTCCATCTATCGCGAAGAGGTATGACGAGTCTAGAGACCATCTACAACGGCCTGCGCCGGTATGTGCGCAAAGACGTGCTAGAGGTATGCGTGAAGCTGATGCGGAAGTTGGGCGTGGACGATGATTGCTTGACGCAACGCCAGGCGGCGCAGCTCATATATCTAGCGTGTGGAGTAGCCGAAACGGAGCGCACCAAGGCAGCTTTGAATATGGACAGGCCCAACACCACAGCCTACCGAGCAGTCAATGAAATCGAAGCCTTTTTGCTGTCACCGGATAGAGCCAATGAGAGCAGCGTGGCAACGAACGTGCTGCGCGATCTCTCTCGACAGTATCGCGGTGTAAAGCCACAGCAGTACGTCGATGGCAAGGCGATACAGGTGCGTGGGGGAGCTACCAGGAACTGGAGCCTTCACGCCAAGAACTACACACTTGATTGAACGCACGCCGCTCTCTAGGCGATAAACAGGAGGTCAGTTTCTTTCATGGTTTGGGAAAGGCTGCGCAAAGGCGTGGCCTTTTCTACTCCACTGACAAAGGCAATCCAAGCACATACAAACAGCGCTGCAAGCGCATCAACTTAAATTATAAATAGAACCATGGACAACAACCAACAACGGGCCGAGCGCATCACACAGGCCGCACACATCATTTCCAAGATTGACAGCGAGCAGGAACGCCAGCGCATTATTGATCGCCTAGCCGCAGACGGCGACTTCACCGCTGAGGAGCTGCTGCACGAACTCTCGAAGGACGCGCGGCAACGCCTGGCAATGGAAGCCGATATGCCGCTACCTACACTATCGCCAACACTGGACGCGCCTCATTGAGGCCGTCAGGCGGGCGGTGGGTTAGTTGGGTACGATGCGGTAGCGATCAGGCTCTGCGCAGCCTGGATAAGGTTCGCAGATGTAGCCTGATGGGAGACTAACCGGGCAGCTAATAAGGCAGCTCATAATGGCACCAGAGAGGTCGGCACCAAAGAGGTCGGCATTAGAGAGGTCGGCACGAGAGAGGTTGGCACCAGAGAGGTCGGTCTCAAAGAGGTAGGCACCAGAGAGGTCGGCACGAGAGAGGTTGGCACCAGAGAGGTCGGTCTCAAAGAGGTAGGCACGAGAGAGGTCGGCACGAGAGAGGTCGGCACCAGAGAGGTTGGTCTCAAAGAGGTCGGCATTAGAGAGGTCGGCACGAGAGAGGTAGGCACCAGAGAGGTCCGCAAATCCGAGGTTTATAGTGCCCAAATCACCAATTGTAACTTCATCAATGCTCAACTGCTTGTGTATTGCAATTGCTATCACGCCATCTCGCGTCATCGCGGCATTCTGCAAACTATCAATGGTGGCATCTTGAGCATTGAGAGTGGCATCTTGAGCATTGAGCTGGGCTTGGAGATCGAAGACCATCTGTGTGAGGTCTTGGATACCGAGAACAGTGCAGTTGTCGCCTTGAGCAGAGGCAGAGAGC
>Ga0206125_10000680_pt1 | contig 42598 bp, 42 predicted proteins | sample Helgoland_Spring_4_FD_148598 | JGI IMG/M metagenome (GOLD analysis project Ga0206125, IMG submission 148598) | Pelagic subsurface seawater microbial communities from Kabeltonne, Helgoland, North Sea - Helgoland_Spring_Bloom_20160331_1 | ecosystem: Environmental > Aquatic > Marine > Epipelagic ... | reverse complement strand
TCTTGCTGCCTTTTGGGCAAATTCTTCAAAATCATTTGAAAAAATGAGTTGGAAACCAGCAAGAAATATAAAGAAGATTTGTGAAGATACTTGGCGCTGGCATACACTCAATCCAACTGGTTATGGAAGAGAATAATTAAATTTGAGTAAATATATCAACCTGATAGTGTAAGGTTATCTGATGGAGTTTGAATTTTTGTCTTCCTGCCCATTAAATCCATTAGAATCCATATGCGTTGATCTGCTTCATATTTTTCAACAGTCGCAATAAAATCTGCAAACGGGCCCTTTAAAACCGTTACATGATCGCCTTTTTTTAATTTTTCTATAGGCAGTAATTTTCCTGATAAATCGTATCTTGCCTTCAAATTATCCACAACTGTGGTTGGAAGTGATTTAAGAGAAGAATTAAAAGTAACGAGGCGTGATACACCATATGTATTATTTATTTTATGCCATTCAGATTTGACTTTATCGAACGCGACGAACATATATCCAGGAAATAGAGGTTGAGTAGTATTTATAAATCTAGATGCTTTTCTTGAAGTGATATCATTTAAAGGTAAAAATGTTTCAAACCCCTGCCTTTTTAAATTCCTTTTTGCTTGATGATGTGAGTTTGCTTTAAACTGTAAAATAAACCATTCTTTTGACATGGAAGTGTACCTACAAGATATCGTTCAAAATTGAACATTTATCCATTATAGAAAATAATTTTTCAGAAAAATGAATAATAGTATGATATTATTTTGATTATAGTTGTGTCAAGAAAAATTGTTTCAAATTTATAATTCATATACAATTTATGTCATAAATAGAAATATTTTTTGGGAAAACATATAAATTATTTTTATAATAATATTTTATATGTTTTAACTAAATTTATATCTTTGTGATATAAATTATATATTGACAATATTCTTTAAATTGTACACGTTCAATTTTGAATATTATGAAAAAATTAATTCATAGAACATGCTAAATTTACTAAGCCTTGTCTCAAAGCTTAGTGCGGTAGCTATTTGTGGCTAGTCGTCGCAAAGAGCTTCAAGAAGATGCAAAGTTACGTTTAATGCAAATCATTAAAACAAACCCTCAAATTACGTCCCGAAAAATTGCTCAACATATTGGTATTTCAAATGGATCCGCTTATTATTTGTTATCAGAACTTATTGATAAAGGTTTCTTGAAGCTTAAAATTTTTAAAAAAAATCCACAAAAAAAAGTATACCTGTATTTATTAACGCCAAAAGGAATTAGAGAAAAATCATTACTTACAAGTGCTTTTTTAAAGCGAAAGTATAAAGAATATGAAGCATTGAAAGAAGAAATAACCTTTCTTGAACAAGAGACTGGTATTTTTTTTGAAGATACTAAACCTAAAGATAATTAAAGTCTTTTTTATGAAGTTTTATTAACTATTTATGACATCTGTAATGCCAGTATGAAAAGCAATTATACCAGTTGCGGGTTTAGGAACTCGTATGCTTCCAGCCACTAAGGCAATTCCAAAAGAATTGTTAACTATATATGATCGGCCAATTATTGAATATGTTGTAAAAGAAGCCATAGCTGGCGGCATAACAGAGATAATTTTGATTACCCGAACCGGAAAAGAAGCCATCGAAAACCATTTTGATGCTCATTACGAACTTGAACATAGATTGATAAAAAAAGGTAAACAAAAAATTCTAGGCACGGTTAAGAATATTATTCCTAACCACGTAAATATTACATCTATCCGTCAATCTGATGCGCTGGGCTTAGGGCATGCAATTCTTTGTGCTAAGGATATCATTAAAAATGAGCCGTTTGCTGTGCTCCTTCCGGATGTTTTAGTCTTAGATAGTGAATTTAGAGATTTAAACTTTAGTTTTGTACAATTAATGAATGCATGGAACGAAACAGAAATTGGACAAGTTATGGTTGAGCCTGTCAATTCTGAGGTAGTTGAAAACTACGGTATTGCAGATCTGGGTGAAAGAAATTCTAAACCTTTTCAAAGTGTTTCGATAAAAGCTTTGGTTGAAAAGCCATCACTTGCAAATGCGCCATCAAATTTAGCAGTTTTGGGGCGTTATATTTTACCAGCTAAGGTGCTTGATTTGTTAGCAAAAACGAAACCCGGTGTAGGGGATGAAATACAGTTAACAGATGCATTAGATGAAATGCTTAAGATAGATAAATTAAATGCTTTAGAAACTGATGCAGAAATTTATGATTGTGGCAATAAGTTGGGATTTTTAAAAGCTAACCTAGCTGTCGCAATGCGAGACCCTGAAGCAATTAAAAAGATAAATTTTTTTTTGAAGAATAAATATTAAGAAAAATGCTGTCATAAGTTGAAAAACGTCATCCTCGACATACGATACTAGCAGTAAATAGATTTATAGCGCAAAATTTTAAGGAAATATTATGAAATTAATGGTCACGGGTGATCAAGGATATATTGGTGCAGTTTTGGTTCCAATATTAATTGGTAAGAACTATGAAGTAATTGGTTATGATGCTGGTTATTTTACGGAAAATACCCTAACAATATGTGATGAAAATTACACAAAAATAAAAAAAGATATTCGTGATATTGATGAAGATGATCTCAATGGGATAGATGGGATTATACATCTTGCTGGATTATCTAACGATCCATTAGGAGACTTTTCTCCAATGCTTACTGAAGATATAAACTTTAAAGCCACTATGCGATTGGCCGAATTAGCAAAAAAATGTGGTGTTTCAAGATTTGTATATGCATCCTCTCAAAGTATGTATGGTATATCTGATACTAAAGATGAGCTTGATGAAGATAACAGTGTAAAAAATCCAATTACCGCGTATGCAATTGCCAAGTGGCGTGCAGAGCAGCAACTGAATGGTATGTCGACAGATGACTTTGTTATCACGAGTTTTAGGCCATCAACGGTTTTTGGTGCAAGCCCAAGATTACGCTGCGATATCGTTTTTAATAACTTGGTTGCTTGTGCGTATACAACGGGTCGGATAGAAATAAAGAGCGATGGTACTCCTTGGCGGCCTACGGTGCATATTCGAGACGTATGTTCAGCATTTATCGCTGGAATAGAATCTCCTTCAAGCCTAGTGGCAGGTAGGGCTTTTAACGTTGGTGTTCATGATGGGAATTTCACTGTCCGCGATATTGCTGAAGCAGCTCAAAGGGCCGTGCCTGGTTGCGATTTAGTCTTTACTGGTGAGCACGGTTCAGATTCAAGAACATACAAGGTCGCATTTTCACGAATATTAACTGAGCTTAGCGATTATTATAAACCGGAGTGGGATTTAGATATGGGCGGCAGAGAATTGGTTGCTTTCTTTGATGATATTGGGTTTTCAGAAAGTCAATTTCGTGGAAGGGATACTAATAGGCTGCATCAGTTGAAGCATCATATTAATAATCAAGTTTTAAATTCAGATTTTAGGTACAAATTATAATTTTAAAAACTAGAACTATATGTAGGATAAAAACATTATGAAATTTACTGAACAATCATTGCCAGGGGTATTTTTAATAGAACCAGAGCCATTTATTGATGACCGAGGAGTGTTTAGAAGGCATTTTTGTCAAGATGAATTCAAAAGATATGGAATTGATAACGAAGTTCTGCAAGCGAATGTTTCAGAAAATAATTACGCCTATACGCTTAGAGGATTTCACTATCAACTTGCCCCATTTGGAGAAGGTAAAACATTATCATGTCTAAAAGGAAAAATATATGATATAATAGTCGACCTTAGAAAAGATTCTTCGACATACATGGAATGGATTTCCTTTGAACTTGATGATGAAAATCGCAATAGCATACATATACCACCAGGTTGTGCAAATGCATTTTTAACAATGGTTGATGGATGTCTAATCCAATATTACTGCTCCCAGTCATACTCTCCTGAATATGAGCGTGGAATAAGATACGATGATTTGGCTTTTGATTTTAAATGGCCACATAAACCCGAATGCATTTCGGAAAAGGATAATAAACATCCTGATTATCATAAGGTATAACTATGCGAATATTAATAACTGGCGCTACAGGTTTTGTAGGGTTGCCTGTTGTAAAGCAACTATCAAAAGATGGGCACCAGATACTTGCGCTAACAAGATGTGTAAACAGTGAGTTCAATGATTTACAAGCTGAATGGCTAGTTTCAGATTTATCAAAAAGCTCTACTTATAGAGATAAAATTTTCGAATTTAAACCAGAAATAGTAATACATTTAGCGTGGCAAGATATACCTAATTTTTCTTTTGAAAAGTCTAGACAAAACCTAAACCAATCATTGCAAGTTTTAAAAATCGCAATTGAAGCGGGCTTTTGTAAGAAGATCTTAACTTCAGGAAGTTGCTTCGAATTGAATAAATTAAATGGAGAATGTCTTGAGATAGACACAGGCACTCCTAAAGATGATTTTACTTGGGCAAAACACTCTTTACGCTCTTGGTTGGAAATAAATTGCCCAAAATATGGTATCACGTTGGGATGGTTTCGAATATTTTACGTATATGGTCCGGGACAGCGTCAAGCTTCATTAATACCAATGATACTAACCAGTTTAAAAACAAACACACCATTTTCTTTGCGAGCACCTAATAATGCCAATGACTTCATTTTTGTCGATGATGTGGCTAAACTTTTTTCTTTGGCAATAAATATAGATTTTCCATCTGGAATATACAATCTTGGCTCAGGAAAGGCTACGCCGGTTATTGATGTATGCCGTCAAGCAGAAGATATAGTTAATGGCTCTGACTTGTTAACGCTAAAGCTAATGACTGAAACTGAAAGCTCAAAAATTGATGTTTGTTTTTGGGCCAACACTTCAAGATCAAATAAATATTTAGGTTGGAAGCCAAAAGTAGATCTTGCTGAAGGTATCATGAGAACTTGGAAAAGTTTAAAAAGTGAATAAAGTTAAGCAAGCTGTTATTTTTTGTGGTGGGTTAGGAACTCGACTTCGCCCACTTACAAATACTGTTCCCAAACCAATGGTATTAATTGCAGATAGGCCATTTCTTAAATATTTATTAGATCAATTATCAGCGCAAGGAGTTAAAAAATTTCTATTATTAACGGGTTATTTGGGTGAAGTTATTCAAGATTACTTTCTTGATGGCCATTCTTGGGGTTGGGAAATTGAATATTCTCATGGGCCTGTGGAATGGGATACAGGACGAAGGTTATGGGAGTGCCGAAAGCTATTAGATACAAATTTTATCTTGTTGTATTCTGATAACTTCTCACAATTCAATTTAGATAAACTAATGGAATTACATAAAAAAGAACAGGCAACATTAAGTCTTCTATTGGCAGAAAAGAACAATGGGAATATACGTATTTCGTCTAGGGGACGTATAGAAGATTATGATAAAGATAGGCAGCGCCAGGGCCTAAATTTTGTTGAGATCGGTTACATGTTGGTAGAACGTGATTTGGTCTTAAAAATTTACGATGATATTCCAAGTATGCCCAATATAAGCTTTTCTGAAATAATCGAGTTGCTTGTGGAAAGAAGACAGATATCTGGCCTCATTATTAATGAGCCTTACTACAGTATATCTGATATAAATCGTCTTGAATTAATGCGTGAATATTTAAAGCCTAAGAAGATTATTTTAATTGATCGTGATGGTGTGATTAACGTAAAAGCACCCCAAGGAGAGTATATAGAAAAATGGGATGCTTTTGAGTGGATCGATGACACTATTCAATCAATGGAAAAACTATCATGCGACGGTTTCTCTTTTATTGTAATAACCAATCAAGCGGGGGTTTCTAGAGGTATGGTTAGAATAGATGAGCTCAATAAAATTCATAATTATATGATTAAAGAGTTGAAATGTCGTAATATAACGGTGTTGGAAGTTTATGCATGTTTGCATCATTGGGATGAAAATTGCGAATGTCGAAAGCCTAGGGCTGGTCTTTTTAATAATATTGCTAAAGATTATCGGTTGAGGATGGATAAAACACTATACATTGGCGATGACGTTCGAGATTGTGAAGCGGCATATAATGCTGAGTGCGGGTCGGTTTTAATTTCAAATAGCAAAGAATTTAAAAGGGTCAAAAATAAGCCTAAATGGATTATTAATGTAAGTAGATTAAGTGACGCTAACTCAAGTATAAAATTATTCATGAAGGGCATAAATAAATGATTATCTCTCGAACTCCGTTTCGAATTAGTTTTGTAGGGGGTGGCACTGACCTTCGATCTTTCTATAAAGTAGATCAAGGTCAAGTGCTGAGTTCTTCAATCGATAAATATATTTATGTAGTGATCAAGCGCCAGGTTGGAATAGTAGAAAACAGATATAGAATAAACTGGAGTAAAGTAGAATTTTGCAACGAGATAGATGAGATTGAGCATCCTATTGTAAGAGAAGCTCTTAGATTTTTTAATATAGATTTTCCAATAGAGATTAGTACTTTTTCAGATATTCCAGGAAGTACTGGTTTGGGTTCCTCTAGTGCATTTTGTGTTGGTCTAGTTCATGCTTTGTATGCTCTACTAGGGAAATACGCTAGTAAACATACGATTGCTTCAGAAGCTGGAAATATTGAGGTAGACATCCTCAAGCGTACCATGGGAAAGCAAGACCACTTCGCTTCAGCTTATGGAAATTTAAACGTTTTCACTTTTAATAGTGATGAGTCAGTAAACGTAGAGCCTGTTTTTTATGATAGTAAAATCAGAAATAAGCTAGAGGCAAATTTAATGCTTTTTTACACCAAGATTACCCGAAATGCTAGTGATGTACTCGAAAGTCAAGATAAAGCAACTGAGGATAAGAGAAGCGTTTTGGGTAAAATGCGAAACTTAGTAAATCCATTGAGAGATGTTCTTGCAGGTGAACAAGATATAACAAGGTTTGGTGAGATCTTGCATGAGGGTTGGTTGTTGAAGAAATCAATTACAAATGATATTTCTAGTTCAATGATCGACGCTTATTATGAAAAAGCATTAAAGGCAGGTGCAGTTGGAGGTAAATTGTTAGGTGCAGGGGGCGGTGGATTTCTTCTTTTCTATGTCGAGCCCAAGAATCAAATAAAAGTTAGAGATGCGCTTAAGGAACTGTTTTGTCTAGATGTTAAACTAGACAATGGTGGGACCCGGATAACATATTATGATCAAAGTAGAATTAATTAAATACGATTAAGTACGTTATTCTTTTAAATACTGGATACTTATTAATTAATAAGTAATTGGAAAACATAAAATGAAGAAAATTCTTATAATTGGAAATCAAGGATATTTAGGTAGTTATTTGACACAGTACCTAAAATCTTTTGGATTTTATTGCCAAGGTATCGATACTGGATTTTTTAAAAGTGGTAAAATTATTAATCCAGAGCCTGTTAAAACAAAAGCTTTAGATGCCAGATCGATAGATCTATTTGACATTTCAGGTTTTGATGCAGTTATTCTTTTGGCTGGAATTTCAAATGATCCATTTGGACACATGTCCTCGGAGCAAATATATGATCCTACTAGAGATTACGCACTTAAAATTGCGGGGATGTGTAAAAAATTGGGAATTAAGTTTATCTATCCGTCAAGTTGTTCGGTTTATGGCGCAGCAGTTGATGACTGCTTACTTGACGAAGATATGCCTACAAACCCACAAACGCCTTATTCTGCAAATAAATTACAGGTTGAAGAAGGCTTAAAAGAAATTGCAGACGAAACGTTTACTCCTATAGCGCTTAGGTTTGGCACTGTTTACGGAATGTCACCAAGAATCCGTTTTGATCTTGTGATTAATATGCTCTGTGGTCTTGCACTTACAACTAATAAAGTTGTGCTTAATTCTAATGGAGAGGCTTGGAGGCCGCATCTACATATTAATGATGCCTGTGAGTCAATACGATGCTGCATAGAATGGCAAATTAATGCAGGTGAATTGATAATCCTCAATGTTGGAAGAAACGAAGATAACATTAAAATAATTGACATAGCAAAAATTATTCACTCAAACGTTGATGGATCTGAGTTAGCTTTTCTAGCGAACAGCGATGAGGACAGCTTAATCAAAGATAGGAAAATTCGAGATGGCCAAGACACTAGGACTTATAAGGTCTCTTTTAATAAAATTCATAAATTGTTACCAGGATTTAAGTGTAAATGGACAGTCAAAAAAGGGATTGAACAATTGTTAATAGAGCTCAAACAGATCCCATTAAATAAAGAAAAATTTAACCGTAAAGAATTCTACAGGCTTCAACAGATCGAGTTTCTACATAAGGAAAATATGATTAATGATGACTTGCTTTGGATCAAGTAATTTATAAATATAAGTAAAGGTTTAAAGTATCATGAATAAAGACTTAATTCCAGACTTGTCAGCTGCAGAAATGCAGTACTTTTTTTCAGAAGCGGAAAGTTCAGAGCGCAGACGCTTCCCTAAAATCTTACATGAGCAAGGTGATTATAATAATAAGGTTATAAACTTTATATTTGATCAATCATACATGCAGCCGCATCTTCATCCTGGTGATGAGAAGATTGAAAAAATGTTTCTAATTTATGGCTCTTTTGCATTAATTCTATTCAATAACAAAGGCGATATATCCGAATGTATTATTCTGGAAAAAGGCAAAAGAGAGACTGTGAATGTTCCTGCGTTCGCATGGCATACCTATGTAATGCTCTCAGAAAAAGTAGTAATTTATGAAACTATGGAGGGGGTATATGATCCTTTGACATGGAAAGAAATGGCTCCGTGGGCACCTTTAGAACATACACCAGAAGCAGACCATTATCTCAGTTATTTAAAAGATACAGTTTCAGGTTAACCTTGTGCTAATCTTTTTTTTTAGGTTAATCCAGTTTGATCAAATTATTTTCAATGATGGTATGTTATTTTTATGAGTGAAATCGACTTATCAATTTTAAGAAAAATATTATGGCTTCGTTTGGCGCAGGTGGTGGTCAATGAGTTGTACAAGCAAAAAGAGTTTGCTGTACCTATACATCTGGCTCTAGGCCATGAAACATTAGCAGTAGCCGTTGATTCCGCTATGGGGGCAGGAGATAATCTGTTTCTTTCCCATAGAAATATTCATTATAATTTGACAAAAATGCAGAGTTTAAAAGAGGAACTGGACGAATACTACTTGAGGAAAAGCGGTATTGGCGAAGGGCGGCTTGGATCTATGAATTTGTTTAACAAGCAAAAAAATATAAATTATACATCTAGTATTCTAGGAAATAATCTACCAGTAGGCTGTGGCTTTGCTCTTGGAAATAAAATGAAGAATTCGGAAGGGGTTGTCTTTATTGTCACTGGCGATGGAGCAGTTGAGGAAGGAGCATTTTATGAAAGTATACTTTTTATGAAATCTAACTCTTTGCCTGCTGTGATCATAATTGAAAATAACGACTGGTCGCTAGCTACAAAAACTAGAGAAAGAAGAGCAGATATAGACTTTGATAAATTTTCAAATTCATTAGATATCGAGTATTTACAACTAAAAGGTAATGATCCGTTCAAATATCAGAAAAAAATAAAATTACTTAAGAAGAAAGCGTTGCAAGAAAAAGCGCCAGTTTTGGTTGAAGTGAAACTAACTACTCTCGGTTATTGGTATATGGATCATGCAGATTTTCCTGATGGAAAATTTATAAACTACCATGGAGGCCCAGCACCTGAAGTTCAAGAAATGGAGTATCCTTTATTAGAGAAATCTTGCAATGATCCTCTGTTTGTTTTGAAGCAATATCTGCCGATTGGTGAGTTGATAAAAATATCCAACGAGTTAAGCTCTTTGTTGAGAGAAGAAATTAAATGAAATATGTTCAATATATCAACTCCTTATTAAAAGAGCATGTGAATGATACAGATGGGTTGGTTATTTTCGGCCAAAACGTTAATGCTGGTTCCTGTTTAGGCGGATTAACCAGAGGTTTATCGATCCCAAGTAATAGTACGTCTATTATAAATACCCCTAATAGTGAAAATTGTCTTGTTGGTGTGGGATTTGGGTTAATGATGAACAATGTTTCATCAATCTTTTTTATGAAACAACTTGATTTTTTGCTCCTTGGAATAGATCAAATCGTAAATACTTATAATATAATAAGACAATCTACACCTTCTGCATCATTTACAATTTTTCCTGTTACAATGGATAGTGGGTACGAGGGGCCACAAGCATCGTTAAATAATCTTGATGATTTCTGTTCTATCGCTGGTGTAGATGGATATTCAATCACCAATAAAATAGATGCAGAGAAAATTTTATCTAAATATTTAACGAAACCTGGCTTCAGAATAATCAGTGTGGGACAGAGGCTTTTACAGGAGGATATGCTTGATATTAAATGTGTTTCTGAAGATGAAGATGCTAATTATTTTCAGTATACGAATGGTGATGACGCAACGATAGTTTGCTTTAATAATGCACTTCAATATGGTTATGAGTTGCGTAATATAATGCAGGAAAGACAACTGGCAGCATCTTTATTTTCAGTGAATGCTCATCTGTATAAAGATTATACTTTGATACTGGATAATATAGGCAGGACACAAAAACTCGTTTTAATCGATGATACTAAAAGCAGAAACCGATCAAGTGACAAATTTCTTATTAAAGTTTTACGTTCTCATTCCCTCAAAAAGGAAATCGTAGTGAAACGTTCAATTTCAGATGATGCTTTCAGACCGTGCAAGGATTTGATGGATATTGATTATAATAAAATTACTTTTGATATCATTAATAGCTAAGTAAAAATTCTTAAAAAGGATTAACTTAAAATGGCTAAAATTGCTCAAATAAAAGAAAAATCAGAAAATTTAAACCAACTAGCTGAGCAATTTCTTGTTGAGTCTGCAAAAGAAAATTATTCATATAATTTTGAGTGGTTATCTCGTCCAATAATTCAGTATCCCCAAGATATAGTTGCAACGCAAGAAATCATATAGAAAGTTAAACCTGATTTGATTATCGAGACTGGTATTGCTCATGGTGGCTCGTTAGTTCTGAGCGCATCAATACTTGCACTGCTTGACTACTGCGATGCCCTAGAGTCAAAACAAAAGCTTGATCCTCAATTACCAAAACGTAAAGTTATCGGGGTGGATATAGATATTAGAGCGCATAATCGCGAAGCCCTTGATAATCATCCAATGAGAAACAGAATGTGTTTGATTGAAGGCTCATCGATTTCTTCAGATATAGTTGATCAAGTCCATTCTTTGGCTACAGGGTACAAGCGAATTATGGTCTTTTTGGACTCGAACCACACACATGAACACGTACTTGCTGAGCTGCAAGCTTATGCCCCGCTGGTTTCTTCAGGTAGCTATTGTGTAGTATTTGATACGGTGATTGATGATTTTCCTAGCCCGCCTGACCGATCCTGGGGTCCAGGAAATAGCCCAAAAAGTGCCTTAAAAAAATATATTGAAACTGATAGTAGCTTTGAAATTGATAAAGTGATAGAAAATAAATTACTCATTACAGTAGCTCCAGATGGTTACCTACTTAAAAAGTAAAGTTAACTCATAGACATTAGCATGAAAAAATGAAAACTTATTTTTATTAGAATCTCAAAATGCCAATGTTTTGGTGAACCATTGTTTAAAATGTTGATTATATTAGTTAAATTTTGATAATAAATTTATTTTTAGCTTCGCCTGATTAAGTCGATTAGTGGAAGTTACAAATTTTTTTGAAAGGATTATGAAATTATAATGTTTCCAAACGCAAAAAATTTAGATCTCACTAGTTTTATTTCTGGATATATCGATGAAATGCAGAAAGGGTATGAGTCAATTGATATTGCTAAGTTAGAAAAAGTTGTAAATGTCCTAGATTCTGCAATAAAACGGAATGCAACGATTTATACTTGTGGCAATGGGGGTTCTGCATCAATAGCGGAACACTTTGTTTGTGATTTTTTAAAAGGTGCCTCTGCAGATACTTCAGTTCAGCCAATAGTTCATTCCTTATCAAGTAATAACTCAACAATTACAGCTGTTGCTAATGATATATCTTACGATGATATATTCTCATACCAGTTAAAAAGGTATGCAAAAGAGGGAGACATACTCCTATGCGTTTCAAGTAGTGGTAATAGCCGTAATATTATAAAAGCATTATCTACAGCTAAGTCAAAAAATATTAAAACTATTTCTTTAGTTGGTTTTGTGGGAGGTGGTGCTAAAGATATAAGTGATGATTGCATTCACATTCCAATCAAAAATTATGGAATTGTAGAAGATGTTCATCACAGCCTGATGCATATGTTAGCACAATATATCAGGTTAAAAAATTTAAAAGAACCAAAGAATACTGAAAATATTATATTCTAATAATCAAAATTTTCTAACAAGTAGTATACTGGGTTACATTATATTTAGGTCTCCAATAACGTCGAGTGAACGTAACCATAATAACTTAAAATTTTATGTTATTGTGAATTTAAAGGTCATTAGGTTATAAAAAAATGCAATATAAAACAGATCTCTTAAATTTGTTGGTACGTCTCTGGCGTCACCTTAATCGACGCCGTCAGCGCCAGTTTTTGTTACTTCTGGGACTGATGGTGGTAAGTGCTTTTGCGCAAATTGTTAGTTTAGGCGCCGTGGTGCCCTTTCTTGGTATGTTAGTTGCCCCTGAGAATGTATTCAATCATCCTATCGTTATGGAAGTGGCGATGACATTGGGTATTGTCTCCGCCAATCAATTGGTATTACCACTCACTGTTGTGTTTGCTGCAGCCTCCATCATAGCGTGCGTAATCCAGGTTTTTTTATTGTGGGCTAACACTCGACTTGCGGTTGTCAGCGGTTCGGAACTTAGCATCGAAGTATATCGACGCACACTTTATCAACCCTTCCACGTCCATGTGGCCCGCAACAGTAGCGAGGTAATTAGTGGTATCAGTGGCAAGATTAATGGAGTAGTGTTAGGGGTATTATTCCCTTTGTTAACCTTTGTCAGCGCAATTATGCTACTATTGGCCATCATGCTCACTTTGTTTGCTATTAATCCGATGGTGGCATCCTTTGTGGCTATAGGCTTTGGTTGCAGTTATGCGTTGGTTAGTTGGATGTCCCGTCGACAGTTGCATCGTAACAGTCAGCGTATTGCTTATGAGCAAAACCAAGTTATTAAAGCCCTTCAAGAAGGTTTGGGTGGCATTCGTGATGTGCTTTTAGATGGAACGCAACCACTATATTGTAACATTTATCGCAATGCGGACATTCCCCTACGGCTTGCGATGGGAAATAACAACTTTATTGCTGGCAGTCCACGCCCCATTATGGAAGCGCTGGGAGTTGTGCTAATTGCCGTTTTGACATATGTCCTTAGTCAACAAGACGGGGGTATCGCCACAGCCCTGCCAGTACTAGGAGCTCTTGCACTTGGTGCGCAACGTTTGTTGCCCGCCTTGCAACAGTCCTATGCTGCTTGGGCCAGCATTGTTGGCAATCAAGCTTCACTTGTCGATATCCTTGATTTACTCGAGCAGCCTTTACCGGCTGAGTTATTGCAGCCTATTCCTGCGCCGCTACTTGTTAAAGACTCAATTCGTTTTAGAGCTGTGCGATTTCGTTATACCAGTAAAGACCCATGGGTGCTGAATGGACTTAATCTAACTATTCCTGGTGGTGCAAGAGTTGGCTTTGTTGGCACCACTGGCAGTGGTAAAAGTACTACATTTGATTTGTTATTAGGGTTACTTAAGCCTACCGAAGGTGAACTTCTTGTAGATGGCCAAACGATCACAGGTAACTACGTCAGAGCATGGCAGCAAACCATTGCTCACGTCCCGCAAAGTATTTACTTGGCTGACACATCTTTAGCCCAAAACATCGCTTTTGGTGTACCGATTGACGCTATTGATTTTGATCGAGTTCAGAAAGCAGCATGTGATGCACAGATCGCCGACTTTATTGAAGGGCATCCAATGGGCTACAACGCTGTTGTAGGAGAGCATGGCATTCGTCTTAGTGGAGGCCAACGCCAACGCATCGGTATCGCCCGTGCACTTTATAAGAAGGCTCGTGTGCTTGTATTTGATGAAGCTACCAGTGCCCTCGATAACGCCACTGAACAGTTGGTAATGGATACTATTGAGGGACTTGATCGTGATCTTACTGTTCTACTCATCGCTCACCGTCTCTCTACTGTACAGCGATGCGATATGATTGTGGAATTGGAACATGGGCGTGTATTGGCTCAAGGCACATACGAAGAACTAATTGAGCATAGTCCTAGCTTTCGCAGATTTCATCGTGACAGGCAGTTTAACCAAGAAACTACTCAATTTTGAGTATATTAAATTTGAAAGTAATAAAGTAATGCTTCATCAAAAACAGGGGAAGCTATGAACAATCCCTTAGCACTATTTCTACACGAAAACATTGGTAGAAAAAAACAAAATTTTCCAAATTTATCTATGTTAACTATAGTAATACCAAGCTACTGTCGGCAAGATTTTATTATTAGGCAATGTGCTTATTGGCATGGATTTGATGCTTCAGTTATAATTATGGATGGATCGCCAAAACCACTAGCAGATAATATTCAAGAAATTATAGCTGATTTATGTAATATAACTTATGTACATTCAAACGCAGATTTAGTTGATAGACTTAAGCATGCTTCGACGCTCATTAAAACACCCTATGCCGTGATGTGTGGTGATGATGAATTTCTCTTAGCATCTGGAATGAGCAATGCAATTGCTTTACTGGAACAAGATCAAGATCTAGGTGCGTGTATAGGACAGTCTCTTCGGTATTACCTCTCAAATGATGGATCAAAATGTAATTATGGTACTGGCTATGATACTTATAGATATGAAATTAAACATAATACTATTCAGGAAAGGTTAAAAGCATCGGTTAAGAATTATAATGGTGCGACTTGTTACGCCGTAACAAGATCCTCTATTTGGTCTAAATCATGGGGAGACCTACAAGGATATTCTTCTGGATATGTACTTGAGTTGGAGCATGCGTTTACTACTTATATTTGGTGTAAGCTAGCTTCTGTTGACGATGTTTATTGGATGCGGTCGGATGAAAATCCACCAGCTGAAACTACTGATGTTAGTAGACTACCTGTAGAAACTTGGTGGGCGTCTGATGAATTCAAAACTGAACGAATGAATTTCGTTACTAAGTTGGCTGACAGACTGATCAGCGCACACCGCATAGGTCGTGAGAACGCTGAGGATCTGATCGTTAAAGTTTTTGAGATTTTTTTACACGAACAAAAGTATCCTAGCAATTCTTCATTTAGCCAGAAGTCCCGACTGTATTCCATAAATACTTTAAAGAAATGTTTGCCTAAGAATTGGGTTGGCCATTTGATTAAGTTAAGGAATCATTTAAGGCCCGTAGCTCCTGATAATGGGAACTTTGGTAATCTTGCTGACCTTAAAGCAACAAAGACCCCTCTTCCTTTTCTTTTGAACGATGAGCTGGTTAATGATCTGTTCTCTATGGAAAAGCTGATTGCTGACTTTTACAAAGCTCGAAGCGATCATTCCAAATGAAGTCAAATACCGTTTTGATCTGTGGAGCTGGTCAGTTAGGTTCACGCTACCTACAGGGACTTGTGCAGTGCTCTTCGCTACTTAGTATTTGGGTATCCGATCCTTCTGATACATCGTTGATCCGTGCAGGTGAACGTTGGAAAGAGGCGGGTGGCAGGGAAAGTAAGCACAGCCTTAAGCTTGTTAATTCGATTGCGATCTTACCTAAGAAAATGGACCTTGTTATTGTTGCTACCAGTGCTGACGTTCGGGCGGATGTGGTCGAGACACTTGCATCAAGCATTAAAATTCGATGCTGGGTGCTAGAAAAGGTTCTGGCACAGTCAAAGAAAGACTTAGATCGACTTATACAAGCTACAGCAGCCTCTGAAGCGGTCTGGGTGAATATGGTGAGACGTATGTTGCCGTGGTATCAGAAATTAGCAGTCATGATTTCACAGCAAAATCCCACTGACATTCGTATTTATGGAGGCAATTGGGGATTAGCTTGCAATAGTGTTCATTTTCTTGATCTTGGAGCATATTTTTTAAATGAAACACTCATTTCTATTGATGCCAAGTGGCTAAAATGCAACTGGCATTCAAGTAAACGCGCTGGTTTTTTTGAGGTGAATGGAGTATTAAGAGCGAAGTATACAGAAAATAAATGGGCCACGCTTGAATGCATTGAGTCTCAGGAAATTATGATGATTGAAGTAAAGACAAGCGAGGGCATTTGGCAGATTAACGAAAGTAATGGTGAAGCTATAGCACCTGATGGCCAATCTATTTCTGGAAGACTGGAAAATCAAAGTGAAATAACTGCAAGGCTAGTAGAGTCCATTTTAAATACTGGAAATTGTGAATTGCCAGGGCTTGATCACGCCATAGCGCTCCATAAACCGTTTTTAAATGCGTTGATTGAGCATTGGAATAAATCTCAAAACAGGGTAGATACAATTCTACCAATTACTTGATTATGAAAACATGGCTTATTGGCGCTGGTGTAATGGCGCAAGATTATTGTAAGGTTCTGGTTGCGCAAGGCGTGGATTTTGATGTTATTGGCCGTGGTTTAGGATCGGCCAAGTCGTTTGAAGCTGTAACAGGTAAGGCAGTCTTTGCCGGTGGACTAGAGAAAGCTCTCCGTGCACACAAGGCTCCCGATTGTGCGATCATTGCGGTCGGTGTTGAATCTTTAACTGACACCGCGCAGCGGTTAATTCACGCTGGTACGCGGCGCCTTATGGTTGAAAAACCAGGTGGTCTAAACACGCTACAAATCCAATCGCTTGCGGAAAAGGCTATAAGATATAACGCTGAAGTATTTATTGCTTATAATCGGCGATTCTATGCTGCTACATCATTGGCAAGAGCTTTGATAGAAGAAGATGGAGGTGCCGTCAGCTGTAACTTTGAGTTTACTGAGTGGTCACATAAGATTGCAACGATTACATTAGGAGCTGGAGTCAAGAAAGCTTGGTTTTTGGCCAATTCCACTCATGTTGTTGATCTGGCATTTCATCTGTGTGGTTTTCCAAAAGATTGGCATTGTTGGCATGGCGGGTCGCTCGATTGGCACCCTTCTGCCGCACGTTTCTGCGGATCTGGGATTACCGAACAAGATGTGTTCTTTAGTTATCACGCTGACTGGGAGGCACCTGGCCGTTGGGGTGTAGAGGTTCTTACACGTAACCGTCGGTTTGTTCTACGGCCAATGGAACTTCTGCAGGTGACAGAGTTGGGTTCGGTTAAATTGGAGAGTGTTATGCTCGATGACCAACTGGATAAGGAATACAAGCCGGGTTTGTTTATGCAGACGTCAGCTTTTATTGAACATCGTGATAGTTTATTTTGTTCAATTGGTGAGCAACGCCGCCACTGTGATTTATATGAGCAGATGGCTGGGTATAAAAGTGGTATTTAAATAAATTAGCCTTATCGATTACTTGAGGGCATAATAAAGGGAAATCTATGCATTATATTGATTTTGGCGGTCGCCTAATTGGTCCGCAATATCCGCCTTTAGTAATTGCTGAAATTGGCATAAACCATGAAGGAAATTTAAAGACAGCCTTTGAGTTGGTTGACGCTGCGGCACAAGCCGGCGCAGAGGTAGTAAAACACCAAACCCATGTAATCGATGATGAAATGAGCCAACTGGCGAAGAAAGTGATTCCAGGCAATACAAGTGAGTCGATTTATCAAATTATGGCGCGTTGTGCCCTATCTGAAGCCGATGAATATGAACTCAAGTCATACGTCGAATCGAAGAATATGATGTTCCTAAGCACGCCGTTCTCGCGAGCTGCAGCGGACAGGCTTGAGCGTATGAATGTGAAGGCATATAAAATCGGTTCAGGTGAGTGCAATAATTATCCACTGCTGAAACATGTGGCTGCGTTTGGTAAACCAATTATTTTGAGCACGGGGATGAACACCATTGAGAGTATTGCAAAGGCCGTCAAAATCTTCGAAGCAGAAAGTGTGCCCTACGTGTTATTGCATACCACAAATTTATATCCCACACCTCCACATTTGGTGCGTCTCGGGGCGATGGTACAAATTGGCAAAGCGTTCCCAAATGCACTTATTGGACTTTCTGATCACACAACTGACAATCTTGCATGTTTTGGTGCTGTGGCACTGGGTGCTTGTGTGCTTGAGCGGCACTTTACTGATCATATGGAGCGTCCGGGACCTGATATAGTGTGCTCGATGGATATTGATGCTTGCCGTCAATTGGTAGATGGCAGTCGAATATTACATTTAGAATTAGGTGGAGAAAAGGGCCCAGTTGCTGAGGAGCAGGTGACGATGGACTTTGCATTTGCCTCCGTCGTCACGATTAGCCCGATTGCAGCGGGTGATTTTTTTACTCGTGAAAACCTATGGGTTAAACGCCCGGGAACTGGAGAGCTGCTTGCTGAGCGCTACGAAGAAGTGATTGGAAAGAAAGCACTGCGTGATCTCGACACTGACACTCATCTTTCAGCGGCGGATGTGAGCTGGGAAAACTGATATGAGCAGTATTGTCATCACAGGCGCAAGTGGTTTTCTAGGTCGTGCACTAACGGCCCGAATAAATTCCTTTGGTTTGTCATGCACAGCCGTGTCGCGTCGGAATGAGGATGGTTTTCATCAAGTTGCTGACTACCGGGATACCCCAGCTGGCGATATCATAATACACCTTGCCGAGGAGCCAGATCGTGCTACTGTCAATTCTCTTGGAGAGAGCTATTTAGATCATTCAGCTGCAGTGGTTAGTATGCTTTCTAAGCGCGCGGGCACTCTAATTTACGCGTCATCGAGTGTAGTTTATGGTGATGAAAGCGAAACCCCTTTTTGCACTAATACATCTTTAACACCAAATGATCTTTATAGTCGATGTAAGATTCGTAACGAATTGCTCGTACTGAATGCTGGTGGTACAGTGTTGCGTCTTGCAAATTTGTTTGGACCTGGAATGTCTCCTCTCAATGTCATTAGTGACATTGAGAGGCAGTTGTCTCATTCTGGAGCTATTAAAGTGCGTGACGGTACGCCAGTACGCGATTTTTTGAGTGTAAATGCTGTTGTAGACGCCATTTTACTCCTGTTAGATACACCATATCATGGTATTCTAAACATTGGTTCTGGCATTGGGCTATCCATTAGAGAAGTTGTTCTATTGGCTCTTAGACGAACTGGTCAACAGGGTCGTGAGATTGCGTTTACGCAGCCAACTGGACGCCGCTCAGTAAACATTTTAGACATCGCTGAAACTCAACGCAATCTCTTTTGGTCGCCTGGCATCTCTCCTACGGCCTCTCTTGGAAATTACTTTTTTAATGGAGCAAAACTTGACTTCTTGTAAACGCAAAATAGCTGTATTCACAGGTAACCGTGCCGAGTATGGCTTGCAATACCCAATGCTTAAAGCCATCGACGGGAATTCTAATCTTGAGTATCAATTAATCGTCTCAGGTGCTCATCTTGATGATAACTTTGGTCGAACACTTGATGAGATTCACAATGATGGCTTCAGTATCGATGTTGAAGTGAAAATCGAAATGAAAGGTAATTCGGATATTGCGACGGCCCAGGCCATCGGTTCGGGAGTTACGTCAATAAGCAATGCGCTAGAAGCGCTCCAGCCTGATATAGTGGTAGTTTATGCAGATCGTTTTGAGGGCTTCGCTGCCGTTATTGCGGCCAGCCAGATGAATATCCCAACGGCGCATATTGAAGGAGGTGACCTTACTGAAGGTGGCGCTTTAGATGACTCAGTACGCCATGCGATGACCAAGTTGGCCCATATGCATTTTACTACTAATGAGCAAGCCACTAATCGCATCCTTGCCATGGGAGAGGAGGCTTGGCGTGTTCATACAGTAGGGTTTCCTGCAATTGATTTGATATCAGAGGGCCGGTTTGCTTCCTCCAATGAGTGCTGCGAGCGCCTTAATCTAGATTTGAAGAAACCTATCGTTCTTTTTACTCAACATTCGATAACGACTGAAATTTTGGAAGCAGCCGATCAAGTATTGCCTTCGCTAGAAGCCATGAAACAACTTGCAGCAGAAGGAGTACAAGTTCTTCTAACTTACCCAAACAACGATGCAGGTGGGAGTGCCATCATCAAAGCTTTGATTGAAATGGGACGTGAAAGCCATGCGGGTGTTCAGATACACCAGTCGCTTGGGCGACACCTTTATCATGGCGTCCTCGCACTGGCCCGTGATCCACTAAACCGTGTTGCTTGTGTTGGTAACTCTTCTTCAGGTGTTAAGGAGACACCTGCATTTGGCTGTCCAACCGTAAATATTGGTTCGCGCCAAGAAGGCCGGCTAAGAGGGAATAATGTCATCGACACCGGTTATGATGTGGACCAAATAGTAGCTGCTGTAAACTGTTGTTTTTATGATGAAGCTTTCATTGAATCGGCTCGTACTACTGCCAACCCATACTACCTTGGTGACGCAGGAAAAAAAATTAGTGAAGTGTTGGCTGACGTTCCATTAGATCAATTGCTTATACGAAAAAAAATGATGCTCAAGGGTGAAGCTAAAGATGGTTGGTATCGATAAGAATATCAGAAAACAGCCATAATTATTAAAACAAATGAGTGCAAGCACTTGATAAGATATCTCTGCAATATCTTGCACTAAATTATAAGCTAGATAGTTGATGAAAATTTGACATTAGATAAGTTCACATTATGAAAAGTATAAATTTTGATGCTAGAGGTAAAAGTGTGCTCGTTTGTGGTGCCGGCTCGATAGGTAGACGTCACATAGAGAACCTCTTGCAACTCGGTGCAAAAGTGTCTGTATGGCGTGCCCGAAGTGAACTTCTAGACGAAATCAACCGAGATTTCCCAGTGAAGACTTTCACTGAGCTTTCAGATGCAATCGCCATGGTTGATGGAGTGGTGGTTGCGACTGCAACAGACCAACACGTGGCGATAGCATTGGAAGCACTCAAAGCTGGAAGGGCTTTGTTTATTGAAAAACCAGTATCGCACGATTGGGTTGGGATTGAGGATCTGCGCCGTCTTTCTAATGGCAAGATTGTAGAAGTAGGATTTCAATTTCGTGCACACCCAAATTTAATTGCATTGGAGTTTCAGCTAAGAAACTCAGAGCATGAAGGGCTTTTGACATACAGACTTGCAATGGGGCAACGTCTTGATGCTTGGAGGCCTAATCAAGATTATCAGCAAGGCTACAGCGCAAATTCAGCGCGCGGTGGAGGAGCATTATTCGATCTAATCCATCAAATAGATATTGCCCTATGGTTGTTTGGGCCTGCTGCAGGGGTGCAAGCGGTGCTAACAAAGCTTGGATCACTGAATATACAAGGTGATGATGTCACGAATTTGCTATTGACCCATAAAAATGGTGTTACTGGACATATTCAACTAGATATGGCGAGTTCGGTTTATCGTTGTGAGGCTGAGGTTATGACCAGTAATGCACTTTTTCGCTGGTCAAATGCAGAAGGTGAGCTGCGTCAGCAGTCACCAGAAGGTGAGATTATCACTAATTGTGTACCCGAAAATTTTAAACGAAATGATCTTTTCACCACACACATGGCTCATTGGTTAAAACGAATAGCTGACCCAAAGATACCTCCACTTTGTAAATTTGAAGATGGGGTAGCTGCATTAGAGGTGGCCCTTGGCGCTCGAAAATCTTGCTTATATGAGAAATTAATAAAATTTTAGGAAAAATACTATGAAAACTCTATGTGTAATTTCGGCTCGTGGTGGTAGCCGTGGGCTACCTGGTAAAAATATTCGCCGGCTACTTGATAAACCGATGATTGAATGGTCAATCGAGCAGGCCTTGGCTACACCGGAAATTGATCGAGTAGTAGTTTCTACTGATTCTGAGGCAATTGCAACTGTGGCAATAGCGGCTGGGGCAGAAGTACCTTTCGTTCGGCCAGACTATTTATCTACTTCGGAAGCCGGTAAATTCGATGTTTTTAAGCATGCTTTGCTATCGTGTGAGGAACATTATGGTGAAGAATATGAGTTTTATCTTGACCTTGATTGCACCAGTCCTTTGCGAGATGTTGATGACATTTCAGCTTGCATCGCCAGATTCAGAGAAGTTAGGAAACATGGTGTTGATGGTGTATTTACTGTTTGTGATGCCCGCAAAAATCCATATTTCAACTTACTTGAAACTGATAAATCTGGGGCTTTAAAAATATGTAAGAATCTACCATCAACTATTGTGCGAAGGCAAGATGCACCACCCGTATATGAGCACGTTGCGAGCATTTATGTATTCTCACCAGAATATATACATTCTGCCTCCTATCTGCTTGATGGCCATACAGAAGGTTACGACATTGGTAGTGAAAAAAGTCTCGATGTAGACTCAGACCTTGACTTTTTGCTTGTTGAGTATCTCATGAAACGAAAATTTGGACTATGAAATGAGCTTAAGCACTGATATTAAAGGAAAGCGGGTATTACTCTTAGGTGCTTGTGGTGTTCTGGGACGTACCCATACTCGCATTCTAGCTGAACACGATGTTCAGCTTATAATTGCTGACCGACCTGGCAGCACTGTACTTGAGGATGCGAAATCTCTGGGTATTCATGGGTTTGAGATTGATGCTGCCAATGAGGCTTCAATGATTGAAGGTATCGCCTGCGCCTCGAAACTATACAAAGGCTTGGACGGTGCGATATTTAATGCGGCAATTACCAGTGAAGGCCTCGAAGCAATTGGTCATCCGAATCACCCTTTTGAAGAATATCCACTTGAACTTTGGCAAAAGGCAATAGACATTAATCTAACAGGAGGATTTTTGTTTGCACGAGAAGCTGGAAAAGCATTAAAGGAGAGTGGTGGCGGCAGTTTAATTAGTGTAGCCAGTCTTTATGGCGTCGTTGGCCCCGACCATCGAATTTATGATGGACAAACTTTTCAATCGTTTCCAGCCTATTCCGCATCAAAGGCAGGAATTATTGGACTTACTCGTTGGCTTGCAACTTGGTGGGGTAAGGATGATGTAAGAGTTAATAGTGTCTCACCTGGAGGGGTCTTTAACGATCATAACGAGGGCTTTAAAACCGCCTATGGCGATCGCACACCAATGGGACGCATGGCGACCAAGGATGAGATCACTGGAATTCTTATCTATCTTCTGAGTGACTCATCTCGCTATTGTACAGGGCAAAATTTTATCATTGATGGCGGTTACTCCGCATGGTGACTTTTTAACTATCAAATAAGGATAGACCACATGCATTTAGCTTGCGAAATTTGTGAAACTAATAATTGGAACAAGATTGTTTATGAAGGTTCCATTAGAAACGGGCAAAACGGCACATATACAGATCATGGTAAAGTATTACGTTGTGGTGGATGCGGTGTTGACCGTCTTAATGAGGAGGTAAGTATTTCGGGTGCTGCCTACGAAAGTGATGAGTATCGCACCACCTTAGCACAGGGATTGGAAGTGGCGGATTTTCACTCGAACGCTGATCCCACTCAGATTCACAACCTTTCGGCCCATAGATTTTAGAGGTAAAGTGATTGCCGATATCGGTTGTGGTGCAGGTAGTTTTTTAAACCATGTTGAGGGTTTGGCTGAGAAGATAATTGCTGTCGAACCAACCGAGAGATATCATAGTTCTCTATCATCGCGCGGCTACGACGTATTCAGTTACGCTGCTGATGCTTTGACCTTTTACCCGGAAGGTGTTGATATTGCGGTTACATTTCAAGTGATTGAGCATGTATTAAATCCTTGCGATTTCTTGGCGCAGATTGGTGCGCTATTAAAACCTGGCGGAGTACTTATAATCGCGACGCCAAACCGAAATGATGTGTTGTTGAAATTAATGCCGGAAGAGTTTCCGAAATTCTATTATCGCACTGTTCATAGGTGGTATTTTGACCATAAAAGTTTGCGCCAGTGTGTCGAACTCGCAGGGTTAGATTTTGTTTCTGAGCGTTATGTGCAAACGTATGGCATGGCGAACGTGCTCCTATGGTTGGAGGAGCGTAAACCAAACGGTAATTCCCGCATGCCCGGTATTGATCATACTGCAGATCATTTATGGAATGGTTATCTAGAGGCTACAGGGCAGTCTGACAATATTTATATTTACGCGCGTAAACCAGAGTGAACTTAATCCACGATATTTTTTTATACATCTGTTTCAGATAAAAAATTAATCGTTGATTTTATAAAAGTTTTTTTTGCAATCAAAATACAATATGAGAATTTATTAATATGAAATACCGTGCTGAAATAGACGGCTTGCGAGCCATAGCAGTTGTCCCTGTTATATTATTTCATCTTGGGCTGGGACTGTTTAGTGGTGGATTTTTAGGTGTTGATGTGTTTTTTGTAATTAGTGGTTACTTGATTACTTCAATCCTTTATGAGCAAATAAAAGATGGTAATTTTTCAGTTTTACGTTTTTACGACAGACGTATACGAAGAATACTACCACCATTGATAATAACAGCATTATTAACGATCGCAATTACCGTATCGTTCACACCTTCTGACATAAAAAACGTTGGGCAAAGCCTAGTAGCAACATTTACATTCCTATCAAACTACTTCTTTTACCTTGAAACTGATTACTTTAATCCATTCAATCAATTGACGCCAATGCTCCACACTTGGAGCTTGTCAGTAGAAGAGCAATATTACATATTTGCTCCTTTTCTCATTTATTTTATGTCAAAATTCCATGTGTTTAAATATTTTACAGTCATAGTCTTAACACTAATTTCGTTTTACTTTGCAGTTTCCTTAACAAATAGTAATGCAACCTTATCATTTTATTCAATACACACTAGAGCGTGGGAGTTGTTGATGGGAACTCTACTCGCATTAGTTAGAAAAGATTTCAGCTGTTATAAGCCTCATTGGAAGTTAAGTGAATGTATGTCTTTTATAGGGTTGCTAGCATTAGCTTGGAGCTTTGTATTCTTTGACCAAACAACAAAACATCCATCTTTCATGACAATAATTCCAGTTGTTGGTACAATGATATTAATTTTTTATTTGTCCCATACCCAATATTTAGTTAGATTCATAAGTAACAAAATTTTGGTCTTCACAGGGTTGCTAAGTTACTCTCTATATTTATTTCACAATCCTATATTTTCAGCTATAAAATATCATTTCATTGATCAAGCTTTTGTACTAAAAATTGCAAGTCTTCCAATTGTGTTTTTATTATCCTTCTTGAGTTATAAGTACGTAGAAAAACCATCAAGAAATTCATTAATAGCAAAAGCTAATATTTTTTATTCAATAGTAATTTTAGCTGTCATAGCTATTGTAAGCCTAAGCTATTTGGCGCATTCTAAGAATGGCTTTTTGGAATTCTTTCGCAGCCAAACATCTGGCAACATAAAGTTTTTTTTCAACGTCGAAGAAGAAGAAAAACTAACTGTCATAATGCGTGAAAATAATATTCCTAGTGATACAAATTTCACGTGTAAAAAAGAAACATGTACAAATATTTTGGTTGTAGGAGACTCACAAGCAGAAGATACCTATTTTGCACTTCAATCGATAGATAAGAGTAATTATTCAGTTAGATATGTCTGGTATGACGATAAATGTTTAAGCGATTATGTTGTGTCAAATGTTAAGCAATTGTGTAATGATAAAACAGTAGACCTTAGTCTCTTGAATGATGCAGATTTTGTACTCATCGCTGCATATTGGGCAGAATCTACTTACAATGATGGATACGAATTTGCCAAATCGATAAAACAAAATATTGATGCTGATGCTGATGTTGTTTTGCTTGGCTCAGCCGTATTTGAAGATATGAGCTCATTCGCTTTCAAAATAAAACAATCAGCAAATGACTTAGATGCTATTGCAAAGTTAGCTTATACTAGCCAAAGATTTGATAGGCTCCGTGTATCTGATAAACTTAAGAAACTTTCTGAAAGAAATGCAAACATTTATTGGATTGAAAGAGCTGATTTCTTTTGTGAAAAAAAATTAAAGAAATGTTATTTGTATGATGAAAATAGCAATCCATTAATATGGGATAATGCTCATCTTACAACGCGGGCTTATCCACTTTACGGCTCCTTTTTAATAAATAAAATAACTCAGATGCATCGACAATAAATGAGTAAGTACTGCGATTGTCAAAGTTATGATTTACTTTTATGAATTTTGAATATTTAAAATATGCCCATAGAAATCTTATAGATATAAAGAAGTCAGACAAAATTTACGTTTACATTACCAACCAAGGGTGACCTTAATTCACGATATATTTCTATTGTTTTGTGAATAAAATTTTGGAGAGCTTAAAAAAATGATGATAAAAACTTTTATACAAGAAAATGCAACTATTGCGGATGCAGTCTCTGACCTTAATAAATCGCATTCAAAAATTGTATTAATATTATCTGCGGATAGAAAATTATTGGGTACTATCTCAGATGGTGATATCAGGCGAGGCTTGCTAAAAGGTTTAGGTTTGAATAGCCCGATAACTGGCATTGTAAATCGTGATGTGCTAGTAGTGCCGCCGAATATGGATCACCAGATGGTCATGCAGTTAATGGTTGCGAACAAGGTCCAGCAAATTCCTATAGTTGATGATAATCACAATGTATTAGGTTTACATCTATGGGATGAAATTGTTCTTCCACTCACGCCAGCACTACGTCCTAATCTTATGGTTATAATGGCTGGAGGAGAGGGTATGCGACTTCGGCCACACACTGAAAACTGCCCAAAACCCATGTTACATGTCTCTGGTAAACCTATGTTGGAGCATATTATTGAGAAAGCAAAGTCTGAGGGTTTTAGTAATTTCGTGCTATCCGTTCATTACCTTGGTCACATAATTGAAGACTATTTTGGTAATGGTGAACGACTAGGTGTGAAGATCGATTACCTTCGTGAAGAGACACCCCTAGGCACTGCAGGTGCATTGGGCTTGCTAAAACGAGTTCCTGACGTCCCTTTTGTGGTTACCAACGGTGATGTGATGACTGACATCAGATATGGCGAATTGCTTGATTTTCATGCGCGGTATGATGCGAAAGCGACCATGGCTGTGCGCGTTCATGAATGGCAAAATCCTTTTGGGGTAGTGCAGATTAAAGATTTAGATATTATAGGCTTTAAAGAAAAACCTATAACGCGTACCCATATTAACGCGGGAGTGTATGCCTTGTCACCTGATGTCTTAGATGAATTAATCGATGCAACCCATTGTGATATGCCCACTCTCTTTGAGAGGTTACAAGCTAAAGCTAAACGAACTGTTGCATATCCAATGCATGAGCCTTGGATGGATGTGGGGCGGCCGGAAGAGTTAATTGCTGCAAATGCCAAAGTGGATCAGTTATAACTTTTGCAGAAAGGGAGGTTATACTATGAGATTACCAATTGGATTGGATATTTTGAGATTAATAAATGAATTATTTATTAAAAAATGTTTGAATAAATTTAATCCGTTTACAAAATTTATACTACTTACTCAGATCGATTAATAACCTCAAATTTACTTAGTTTTAACCCTTACTGAACTAATCTCGAGGGAGTACAAATTTTAGAGAAAATGTTACATTACTCTACAACTTGTTCGTTATTTGGTTATAAAAATGTCGATTCATCTCAACTTTAATTTTTAAGGTAATTATGGATAAATCAAGTACTTATGCTGCCTTCGTTATTACCAAGCCAATTCAATTGTTAGTGGTGTTAGCAATATTGGAGCAGGAGAAATCCTATAAAAATGTAACTCTATTTTTCTGTGATTCCTTTATAGACGCACGAAATGTTGAACGTCGTTTCAGGCGAGCTTACAAAGGGAGTATTCATTCGAATTTTTGTACAAGTAGAATCCATGCAATTAGTCTTGTAGCGAGCCAAGGCTTTGATGTTTTGTATGTTGATAGCGATGTTGGGGTGCAACACTATATTGCCCTCTTAAAATTTAAGTTACGTAATCCATTCTGTTTAGTCAATGTATTCGAAGAAGGATTGGGTACTTACAATGAAGATGCTTATTCCGGCTTAAAGAAAGTTATTCTTAAAACTCTTGGTGTTGGGGGTAACTTTGGTGGAAATATTTTTACAACACATATTTATGTCTATAAGCCTGATGAATATAGTGCAAAATTTCAAGAGCAAAGAAAAAAAACAAAATTAATTGAAACATCAATTTGGAAGTTAATTAGCATTAATAGTGAACTTCTTAAAAAAACTTTCAATATAATCAACCACTCTGGCGCTGGCGATAAAATTTTTTTTTGCAATATATATTTGACAGGACATCTCATTGACTACGATTTTATAACTAAATTCAAAATTAAAGATGGTCAATTATTTATCAAATATCACCCTCACCTAAAAAATATGCACCAAATAGAGGGAATAGAAACTTTAAATCCTTCAGCGCCTGTTGAATGCATTATCTATGAATTTCTTCATATTTATGATAATATAGTTATATATGACCATCATAGTGCAGCACGTCGATATGTTTCAGACCCTAGGGTATCATTTAAGCTAATTGACGAGTTGTAAGAGAGCAATACATCACTTGTTTTTCTTGTAGTTTACTGGACTATCTGTAATTCATAGTTTTTAATTAAATAATATGGGTTTGGGTGAACAAAATGTCACTAAGCTTAACGTAAAATTTCAACATAGATTTGAGTAGCTTTTCCATGATATTCCGATCAAGAATTATACCATTTTTGTTTGTTATTTTTTTAACAGGCTTAAATTATTATTTATTAGGGTTTTATATCAAAGGTGACCAAACCTATTACAGATTATTATATTCAACATTTAGTGAAACTAATTATCGCGATATTTTTTTTGTTGCAATCCCTATTATTGGTTCTTCAGAACCCTTTACATTGACAATTTTATGGCTGGGTACGCAATTAGGTATTGAGAAAGATTTGTATATTAGTTTATACAATTTTTTACTCTTAATTGGACTTTGGTTATTTTGTAGGCAAAATAAAAGTGGTGTTTTAATCCTTTTTTTGATTTTTACTAATTACTATATTGTGGTATTGATGACATCAGCTGAACGTTTAAAATTTGCCTTCATATTGATAACTTATGCTTTCGTTTTCTTCGATAAAAAATGGATTAGAAGCATATTTTTAATATCCTCAATTTTAGCACACTTTCAATCAGCTTTATTCTTACTGGGTTTAGGAGCATATCGAGCATTAGCTAATAAAGTGATTATTTCATCTCGAATAAGCATAAGTGGTTTATTTATTAAATTAATTTCTATTCTTTTTGTGTGCATTATTTCTTATTATTTCTATGATAACATATCACATAAATTAATCGTATATTTAGGGAATGGAGATATTTATTCTTTGCTTAAACCATTAATACTTTTTATTGTAAGTTTGCTTTCTTTAAAAAGTTATTGGTCTTCAATTAAAATTTTTATTGTTATGAGCCCATTATTTTATATATTTGGTGATAACCGGATGACAATGGTATATTTTCTAGTACTCTTTTATTTCCTGGGTATAGAGGGTAGATTGAAACGCCCAGCGTTTTTAGTTTTAATGGCATATTTTTCTGTCAAATCTATAGGATATGTAACTAATATATTTAGCTTTGGTACTGGCTTCGTTTAGCCTAAATCTTAATAATTGTAGCCACAACTAGGTAAAAATATAGTGGTTTTTATACGGTCAAATCTGAATAGTTTTGATAAATCTTAATAACCAAACCAATATAAAACTTTCTACTTCTTGAAATGATCTCTATGGACTTTCTAGCATATAATATTAAGTTTTTTCATGTAAGTAGTTATACTTTCCTATTGATACCTGAACAACAAATTTATAAGCAAAACAATAGTTTATGCTACAGATCAATGTGAACTTATTGAATTTTTTGAGCAAAATAGCTAACTAGCTAATGAGATTTGATCGAAAGAAAAAGAGCTTCTCATTAATTTTTTACGTTTTGTTTATTATTGGTGCTTTCTTCTTTATCAAACATGGTGAGACTATATCTAGTAATGATGCTAACAATTATGATACTTTTGCCAACTTATTTGATTTTACTAAAACCTTTAGGTGAATTATTGAGGAATAAAATTTTGAAACAAAATAGAAATTTTTTGGGGTTTTGTTTATGAAACGTATATCATATGAAATCTTTTCAAGCGTTAATTCAATATCAAGACTCTTAGATAATTTTCCAAGTTGGCATAATGCGTCTCCTTATCAAAATATTAATTATTTGAAGCTTGCTCTTCGTAAACACTATTTCTACTCGTTCATTAGAATGACACGACCATTTTTCATACAATTTAATATGAACGGTGAAGCAATCATGATTTTGCCTTTAAGTAAATCTATATTTAATTCTCGATATTTTATGTTTGGTGATCGCGCTGGCTTTGGATATGTTGACTTTATATGTCGTAAAAACAACTCATTTTTAGATATCAAGGCATGTTTTGAAATGCTAACTGAAGAATTTCCTGATTCTGAGTTCCACTTCAACAGACTTAAACAAGATTCCTTAATCTACCAAATATTAAAAGATATGTCTGACCCCACTTGTGTTGAGGATTGTGTGAAAATAGATTTGATTGATAGTTATGATTACTATTTCAAATCCCTTAGCAAGAATGCTAGACAGAATTTTAGAACTGCAAATAATCGGATTTTGAAAGCTTCAAAAGAAGTTTCATTTTACCATATAAGTGGTAAGGATATTTCACAAGATATACTGGATCAGATGATTATTCTGTATTTGAAGAGGCTCAGATCGTATAAAAAAAATGTTAATTTTTTAGATAAGATTTTCTATAGAAATTTTGATTTAGGTTTTTCTAGTATCAAAAATTTAAATTTTACTGAAGTTTTTTTGATATATATCGATAAAAAATTGGCGGCGTTTATGTTGTGCTTGCAAAACGGAAATGAATTGTTAGTACCTAGACTCGCAATTGATACTGCTTTTTCGTTTTATAGTCCCGGAGTGTTATTAGTAAATTCTGCGATAAAATATATATCTGAGGTTGGTGTAATTAAGACCCTTGATTTGATGCAAGGAAAAGAGGCTTATAAATTTCAAGCGGGTGGGAAAATACATCAATGTTATTCTTTTAAACTACTTAAGGAATCTTGAAAGCCTATCAGCACCACTTGATAGTTCAATTGCTTTATCCTGATTATGCTTACCCGTAGATTAGATAGCATAAAATGCGAAATATTTTGATGATATGATAGCTATAGAATTTTCAATGTCAGTCGTAAAAATAAAATAACTACTTACAGTTAAAATAATATATCAATAAAAGTACGAAAAATAATATGATGAGCGCAAAAATTGACCTCGTGATTATAAATAGAGGCTTTAATTCTCAGAATGGGGAGTTAATCAGTTATGCTGAGATGGCTTCAGAGAAAAAGAATGTTTCCGTTCTCGCTCAGTCAAATATTGATTTGGCAAAAAAACTTAAAAATGAAGGAAGTGAAACAAACGTAAAAATAGATACTTGTAGATCATATTCAAATTCTGCAAGTACTATTTTAAGTCGAATTGCTGATGCAATTTTTTTCATGGTTTGGGTATTCATTAAACTTATTCAGATAAAGCCATTAAAAATATATATCGCAACTGACCCTCCAATTATAGTGCCTTTTATTGTTGCGGTGTATAGTCGTTTAACTGGGGCACAATTTTTCTATCACGTTCAAGATATTCACCCCGAAATTTATAACTTATTGTATCCATTGAATCCTGTGATAAGAAAAACACTACAAAAAATTGATAATTTTACGTTAAAAAATGCAGAAGCCATAATTACATTAACGATAGAAATGAAAAAATATATTGAAAAGCGGAGTAATACAAAGAGATCGATTTATGTAATTCCAAACCCAGGTCTAGCTACAAAATATGTAAAAAATAGAGAGCATGATATAATATTTTGTGGAAATGCCGGTAGACTAAATCACATAAGTATAATTCTTGAGGCAATAGATAAGTACATTGAGCGTGGGGGGCAAATGAATTTCACCTTTGCAGGTGGTGGAATATATGTACCTGCAATATTGGAAGCATCAAAAAACACATATAAAATACGCTATGAAGGTAAAATTGGAGTTCAAGAGGCGACTGAACTTGTTTCCCAACATAAGTGGGCGTTTTTACCTATACTCGACGAAGCAACAAAATATGCATTTCCAAGTAAGTCATCAACGTATGTGCAATGTAGAACACCTATTCTCGCAATATGTGGTAAGAATAATATCGTAGCTAGGTGGGTGGGCGCAAACAATGTTGGAATAGTTTGTGAGCCTGATTTGGGTAAATTGGTTGATTGTTTATTTGATATTGAAAAGTTATCATTTAATAAAAATTTTGATCAAAAAATTCTCAATGAATTGGGTTATTCTAGATTTTGTGAAATTTTAAATGATGTAATATTTTCTGATCATATTGGTAAAAATGGATTTTTATAACAAAAATTTTTGGTTTAGGCGTGGAAGTTTTTTCATTGTGCAAAGAATTGGTGTGACCAAAAATTTTGCACCTCCATACCTAGTATCAATACTTTTTCTAATCCGTAGATGTGCTGCCTTTATGGTTTGGATTGAAGATGACCCTTCTGGCAGTAGTTATCGGTGTATTTATGATTTTTCTTGTGCCGGTGTTGATAATATTTCAAGTAAAAATAACAAAAGAAATCTCAAACGTGGATTAGAAAGAACACAAGTGAGGGAGGTTAAATTATGTGATCTTGATAAAAGTTATTTTGAGGTCTACGTAAAATCTTGTCAGTCAAGGCATGAGAAAGTCAAATATACTCACGACGAATTTTTTGAAAAACTTAGAAAATTCTTGTCAAAAGGTAACTGTGTTATTTATGCGGGCTTTTGTAACAATAGATTGGCTGCGTATATGACAGTAATTTATTCGGAAACAATAGCCTTCGGTGATGAACTTTACTTTGATCGAGGGTTTGGGCCAAATAATCCATTATGGTCATTGTATTATAATGTAGCCAATATCTCTTTGGAGAAAGGGTTTTTGGCCTTCGACAGAGGAACTCAGCCACTAGTTCACACAACAAATGTTGACAATTTTCTTATAAAAATGAATTTTAAAATTGTGCCCATTAGGTATGCTTCAATATCTTTTCCATTGATGAATACTTGTTTTAGTATTTTTCATATTTGTATTAAGCGGTTCCCCAAATTTTTTTCATGTAGTTTTCGCAAAAAAGTATATGCATTAAACAGAATTTTAAATAATGAAACATAAAGTGTTAATTAATATGTCAAATATCCATAGTGGTGGTGGATTACAGGTTGCAATTTCTTTTGTTTCTGAATTATTAAAATTTAGATGTAAAAAGTTTATATATAAAGTATTAATTTCAACTGATGTTGCTTCTGCTTTTGGTGCGGATGAGCTAAAGATGAGTGGTTGGGATTTTGAGGTTTACGATACTTATGGTATAAAAACCTTATGGAGCCAGCTAAATAAAAATCAAAAAAACTATGATATTGTTTTTACGTTATTTGGCCCAAAATATACATTTTTTAAAGCAAAAATAGACATTGTTGGTTTTGCACAACCATGGATTCTGTCATTCGATAATCCAATTTCAAAGCAAATGCCTATAGTTGAACGATTTATGCTTAAATTCAAGTTTAGTCTGCAAAAGTGGTTTTTTAAACGGGCAGACCATCTTGTTGTCGAGCTCGAGCATGTGCATGAGGCTCTTTTAGAACAAGGCATTTTCCCATCAGAATCTATAAGCGTTGTTTATAATACATTATCTAACCATTATTTACATGAAAAACATTGGGAGCCTATTGCATTAAACATTCCTGAAAAGCAAATTTCAATTGGCTTCATAACACGTGATTATTCACATAAAAACATAAAAATCTTAGCGAAAGTTGCGATGTTATTGAATGAAAAATATTTACTACCTGTTAAGTTTTATTTTTCTTTAAATGCTATTGAGTGGCGTAATCACTCACAAAATTTTGGTAATTATGGTATAACCGTCGGGGCACTAAGTGTTTTTCAATGCCCAACGTTTTATAAAAAGATGGATGCTGTGGTATTTCCAAGCATATTGGAGTGTTTTTCAGCATCTCCACTAGAGGCCTTAGCAATGAGAAAGCCCTTGTTTGCTTCTGATCGGGGCTTTGTTAGAGACGTTTGTGGAGAGCATGCCTATTATTTTGACCCACTTAATTCTGAAGAAATAGCCAGTGTGATAGCAGGGTATTTTAATGGGCGACAAAAAACAGATTCTGAACTAGATTTAGCGCATGAACATGTGATTGCATTTTCCAATTCACAACAGCGAGCAAAAGAGTATTTAGAAATTATTAAACAATATTTAAAGAGATAGTTTATGTTTAAAAATAAAGTCTTAATGATAACTGGTGGGACGGGGTCCTTCGGAGGCGCTGTTCTCAATCGTTTACTGGAGGCAGAATTGAGAGAGATTCGCATCTTCAGTCGTGATGAAAAAAAACAAGATGACATGCGAAAACGCTACAATCATCCCAAGCTTAAATTCTATATTGGCGATGTGCGGGACAACCGTAGCATGGCAAAAGCTATGCGTGGAGTGGATTATGTATTTCATGCGGCTGCTCTCAAACAGGTTCCATCCTGTGAATTTCATCCTATGGAGGCAGTTCGCACTAATGTTTTGGGCACTGAAAATATGCTAGAGGCTGCCATTAATGCGGGAGTGCAGCGAGTGGTTTGCCTAAGCACGGATAAGGCGGTGTATCCAATTAACGCTATGGGTATAAGTAAGGCAATGATGGAAAAGGTGATGGTGGCCGCAAGCTGCAATCTTGAAAGTGCCAACACGGTGATTTGTGGGACGCGCTATGGTAACGTGATGGCTTCACGCGGGTCTGTTATACCGCTGTTTGTGGAGCAGGTGCTTGCAGGCAGGCCTATTACTATAACTGACCCTGAAATGACGCGGTTCATGATGACATTAGATGATGCAGTAAATTTGGTGCTTTATGCATTTGAGAACGGGAACAACGGTGATATATTTGTGCAAAAAGCTCCAGCGGCGACTGTGAAGGTGCTGACTCAAGCTATTCTGGAGTTATTGGGCAAAACTGAACATAAGGTGAATTGCATTGGTACCCGTCATGGAGAAAAGCTGTTTGAAGCTTTGTTGGGTCGTGAAGAAATGGCTTGTGCTGTGGATATGGGTGACTATTTTCGTATACCGCCTGATGGGCGTGACCTTAATTATTCAAAATTTGTGGAGGTTGGAAAGCAGCGTAATACAGTGAGCAGCCACGGCGAAGACTACAACTCTCATAACACAACACGACTAGACGTTGAGGGTATGAAGGCTCTGTTGCTTAAGCTCGAATTTATGCAAAACATTAAGCGAGGCGAATACGCGATGGCTGAGGATTGATTTTATGAAAGTGCTCATCACCGGTGCTGAAGGTTTTATTGGGCAAAATCTGCAATTGCATTTAGCAGAGCGCAAAGAAATTGAGGTAGTTTGCTTTACCCGGAATCATGATATGTCGCATCTGCTGGACCTGTTGCAGGGCGTTGACTTTGTGTTTCATCTGGCGGGGGTCAACCGCCCACAAGATCAGCAGGAGTTCACTATTGGAAATGCACAATTAACAATGGCACTTTGTCAAGAGGTCAGTCGTATTGCAGAGGCTTCTGGGAAGAAAGTACCTATTATTTTTGCATCTTCTACTCAGGCGGTAGAAGGCAATCCTTATGGTAAAAGCAAGCTGGTAGCTGAACAGGTGCTCCAAGGTGCCAACATCAGCCATGGTATACCAATTCACATTTTCCGACTGCCTAATGTATTTGGCAAATGGTGCAAGCCAAACTATAATTCTGTCGTGGCTACGTTTTGCCACAACATTGCAAGAGATATGCCGATACAGGTGAACGACCCAAACACACCCCTGACGCTAGTGTATATAGATGACGTTATTGAGCATTTTCTGCAGCTGATGAAAGGGTCCGATGCTATTACTGGACTGAATGGCTTTGCCACAGTAGAGCCACAATACACCACTACAGTGGGTCAGCTGGCAAGCCAGATTAATGTATTTAAGGATAGTCGCACTAACCTTACTACTGATCGTGTGGGTAAGGGTTTAGTTAGGGCACTCTATTCCACGTATGTGAGCTACTTGCCCGTAAAGTCTTTCTCCTACACGGTGCCGCAAAATAGAGACAGTCGCGGTGTATTTACGGAGATGCTTAAGACACCTGATTGTGGACAGTTTTCTTTCTTCACAGCATATCCTGGTATCACGCGGGGAGGGCATTATCACCACAGCAAAACTGAAAAGTTTTTGGTGGTCCGGGGTGAAGCACTCTTCAAGTTCCGGAATATGCACACAGGTCAAAAATATGAGTTGATGGCTACTAGTGAGAAAGCAGAAATCATTGAAACTGTTCCAGGTTGGACTCATGATATCACCAACATTGGTGCTGAAGAGATGATCGTTATGCTCTGGGCTAATGAGATGTTTGACCGTGAGCGGTCGGATACTTATGTTTGTGCAGTATAAACATCTAATGGGACTGTATTCTAATAAAGAATAGCTAGCAGCAAATAACATGAAAGTTAATTTATGAAAAAACTAAAAGTTGTTACAGTAATTGGTACCCGCCCTGAGATTATTCGCCTCTCAAGGGTGTTAGCGCGGTTGGATGAACATTGCACCCATGTGCTTGTGCACACAGGACAAAACTACGATTATGAACTCAACCAAGCTTTCTTTGATGATTTGGATGTTCGCAAACCTGACTATTTTTTGAATTGTGCATCAAACGCAACGAGTGCGGCAGATACTATTGGTAATCTTATAATTGAAGTAGACAAAGTGTTGGCTGAGGAGCAACCCGAAGCCATGTTGGTATTGGGTGATACCAATAGTTGTTTGTCGGTCATTTCAGCAAAACGACGTAAAATTCCAATTTTTCACATGGAAGCAGGTAACCGCTGTTTTGATCAGCGTGTGCCAGAGGAAACTAACCGCCGAATCGTAGACCACACTGCCGATGTAAATCTAACTTATAGCACAATTGCACGTGACTACCTTTTAAGGGAAGGCTTGCCGCCAGACTTGGTGATCAAAACAGGCAGCCCAATGCTTGAGGTGCTAAACCATTATCGCTCGAGGATTGATGATTCAGATATTTTAGAGCATTTGGATTTGCTCGAGGGCGGTTATTTTTTGGTGAGCGCTCACCGTGAAGAAAACATTGAGTCATCGCAGGCATTCGCCAAGCTAGTCGGTGTGTTAAATGCTTTGGCTGAAGAGAATGGATTGCCGGTGATAGTGTCCACTCATCCGCGCACGCAAAAACGCATCGACATGAGTGGCACGAAATTTCATCCGATGGTACGCTTACTCAAACCTTTGGGCTTCCATGACTATGTGAAGCTTCAAATCTCAAGTCGTGTGGTGCTATCAGACAGCGGCACGATCAGCGAAGAGTCTTCTATACTGAACTTTCCTGCGCTAAACTTGCGCGAGGCGCACGAGCGGCCTGAAGGTATGGAAGAGGCGGTTGTGATGATGGTAGGACTGGAGGTTGATCGTGTTCGTCAGGGCTTAACTATATTGGCCACTCAGCCAAGAGGCAAAACACGTTGCTTACGCCTTGTTGATGACTACAATGTACCTAATGTTTCGGACAAAGTATTGCGTATAATTCATAGCTACACTGACTATGTTAATCGCGTGGTGTGGAAAAACTACTAATTTGGTAGGTGCCTAAAGATTCTAGTCCATCTTGGCACTTTTATGTTAAAAATATAAGAATTAATGACCTTATGCAAATACTAATAAAATGCGGGTATAGATTGATTATATTGATGTAAGGTCTCACTTAGGGAAGTTGCAATCTTACATTACATAATTTTGGGGTCATTGAGTTGACACGTGTAAAATGAAAGTTAAATAAAGGTATGTTTAAACACCAAAAAATCCCAAAATTAGCAATGCTTAACTATAAAAATGAAATGCTCAAACGCAGTTTTGATTTAACTATGGCAATCCTGGGTTTATTTTTTGTGTGGTGGATCATTTTGTTGGGTTGGATTTTTGCGTATTATGATGCTGGTAAGAGTGGTTTTTTTGTTCAAAAACGGGTGGGTCGTTACGGTAGGCTATTTAATGTTATCAAACTGCGCACAATGCGATCGGATATTCCTGTGATGACAACTATAACAACTGATGGCGATAGCAGAATAACGAATATTGGTGGAATTCTTAGACAATTAAAAATTGATGAGCTACCTCAGCTTATTAATGTTATTTTTGGAGATATGAGTTTTGTTGGCCCTCGACCTGATGTCCCTGGTTATGCTGACTATCTTAATGGAGATGACAGTATTATTCTTCGCGTTAGGCCTGGGATTACTGGGCCTGCTTCAATAAAGTATAAACATGAGAATATAATGCTCAGAGTACAGTCTGATCCTGAAGCCTACAACCGTTCAGTTATTTGGCCTGATAAAGTTCGTATTAACAAGAATTATATAAAAAATTGGTCTTTCTGGAAGGACATATCATTTATCATGCAAACAATATTTGATCGAAAAATATGCTGAATACTCCCTTTTCTCCTTGGCCTAGCTTTACCAATGAAGAAGCTGATGCAGTACACAAAGTTGTGATGTCAAACAATGTTAATTATTGGACTGGTATCGAATGCCGCGAATTCGAAAGGGAGTTTGCCATTTGGTGTGGTACCTGCCATGCCCTAGTTGTGAGTAATGGCACACTTGCGTTGGATGCGTCGCTTAAGGCACTTGGTATTGGTCCGGGGGATGAAGTGGTAGTGACGCCGCGTACTTTTATAGCTAGTATTTCTTGTATAGTGAATGCAGGTGCTACACCGGTTTTTGCTGATGTAGAGGCTGATAGTGGTAATATTTCGGCTGCCACAATAACTAAGGTTTTGACGTCTCGTACCAAAGTGGTGATTTGCGTTCATCTGGCTGGATGGCCATGTGATATGGACCCAATCATGGCACTGGCTGAAACGCGAAACTTTAAAGTGATTGAAGATTGCGCTCAAGCCCATGGCGCGAAGTATAAAGGTCGGAGTGTAGGCTCCATTGGGCATGTTAGTGCTTGGTCATTTTGTCAGGACAAAATTATGTCTACGGGTGGCGAGGGTGGAATGGTCACTACCAACGATAAAGCCATTTGGCGAGACGTGTGGTCTTACAGAGATCATGGAAAAAGTTACGAAGCAGTGTTCGAGCGCGAGTGGCCACCGGGATACCGTTGGGTGCATGAGGGATTTGGAACTAATTTTCGCATGCTAGAAATGCAGGCTACTATTGGCCGTATTCAATTACGGCGTATGGCTGACTGGACGACCCAACGTAGAATGAATGCTGAAGCTATCTGGAACACATGTAGACAGTATTCAGTCGTTCGCGTGCCGCTTTTGCCGATTAGCAGTTCGCATGCATATTACAAATGCTATGTTTACGTAAGGCCCGGCAATCTGGCTCCCGATTGGAATAGAGACCGTATTATTGAAACTATCACTTCTCAAGGTGTTCCTTGCTATCCAGGGGTGTGCTCCGAAGTTTATCTTGAAAAGGCCTTTAATGGAACTGGTTGGTGTCCTCCAGTACGCCTACCCATGGCTAAGGAATTGGGTGAAACATCATTGATGTTTTTGGTTCATCCTACATTAAATCAATCAGAAATTGACAAGACCTGCCAAGTGCTTAACTCTGTTTTACAATTGGCAACTAAGCAATAATTTTTTTGAAATTTTTTATGAAAAGGTTCAACCAGATTTGCCATTACTGTAAGGGTATTTACTGCTGTTATTGCTTATAGTTTGATAATGGTGCTGGGTGATTTATCCTCAAATGGCCAGTTGTTTTTTGGAGTGATTTAAGCAGATTGTCAGGAATTTAAATTGTATGGGAAAATTATGGATTATTTAACATTAATAGGCCGAGATGCAGAGTTACTAAGTGATGATATTGTTAGTAATCGTGAGCAATTACAAGATATTATATCAAGATCTCGATTCTTGGTTATTGGTGGCGCTGGTTCGATTGGTCAGTCAGTTACTAAAGAGATTTTCAAGCGGGATCCAAAATTGCTCCATGTTGTAGATATTAGTGAGAATAATATGGTTGAACTGGTGCGAGATATTCGTAGTACTGAGGGTTATGGGTCAGGTGATTTCAAGACATTTGCAATTGATTGTGGTGGTCCTGAGTTTGAAGCATTAATGTCTAGTGAGGGTCCATATGATTACGTTTTTAACCTTTCAGCTCTAAAACATGTGAGGAGTGAAAAAGATCCTTATACGTTGATGCGGATGGTAATGGTCAACATATTTAATACTATTAAAACGTTGCGATTGGCAGAAAGTATGGGTGCTAGAAAATATTTTTGTGTCTCTACTGATAAGGCAGCTAATCCCGTAAACATGATGGGTGCTAGTAAGCGTATTATGGAAATGTTTCTTATGCGTGAAAGTTTAACCCAGACTATTTCAATGGCACGTTTTGCTAATGTGGCATTTTCAGACGGTTCATTATTACATGGATTTAATCAAAGATTTTCTAAAAAGCAACCACTCGCTGCCCCCAATGATGTTAGACGCTATTTTCTAACACCTCAGGAATCAGGTGAGCTGTGCCTGTTATCTGGTTTACTTGGAAATAATAGAGATATTTTTTTCCCTAAATTAAGTGAAAAATTACACCTTATTACTTTTTCTGATATTGCCGCCCGCTTTTTGAGAGAGCGAGGCTATGAGCCTTACGAGTGTGCATCAGAGGATGAAGCGCGCGATAGGGCGGATGAGTTGATCGCAAATAAGCAATGGCCGTGTTATTTTTTTAAGAGTGATACCACTGGTGAAAAAGACTTTGAAGAATTTTTCACAAATAATGAAGACTTAGATATGAGCCGGTTTGATACAGTTGGTGTCATCCAAAATCAACCTGACTATGATGAGGATAAGTTGAATGAATTTATACGTGGTATTGAGGCTTTAAGGGCAAAGGAAACTTGGACTAAAAATGATATTGTTAATTTATATTACAGCTTATTACCTGATTTTGCTCATAAAGACACTGGTAAATACCTTGATCAGAGAATGTGATTATGATTAGATTTTTTGACATAGCACTGTCTGGTATGGCTCTTATAGCTTTAAGTCCTTTTCTTTTACCCATCATCTTGGCCCTAAAAATTTCTGGTGAGGGAGAGGTTTTTTTCTTGCAAGAGCGCATTGGTCAAAACAAGAAGGTATTTAAATTATTTAAATTTGCCACCATGATTAAAGACAGTCCCAACATAGGTACTGGGACAGTAACTCTCAAGAGCGATCCTAGGGTGTTGCCGTTTGGAAGATTCCTAAGAAAAACAAAAATTAATGAACTTCCTCAATTACTTAATGTATTTCTTGGTAATATGAGTATTATTGGGCCTAGACCTCAAACACCTCGTTGTTTTGAGGCATTTTCCAAAGAATCTCAGGAGATCATTGTGCACGTAAAGCCAGGATTATCTGGAATTGGACCTATCATATTTCGAGGAGAAGAGGATATTTTAGATGAGCATTTAGAGGCTTTGGACTTTTATGATAATGTGATTGGCCCGTACAAAGGAGAAGTGGAAGCTTGGTATTATGATAAGCAATACCTAAGTATTTATTTTTGTCTTATATTTTTGACGGTATGGATTATATGTTTCCCTAAATCAAATCTAATTTGGAGGGTATTTAAGAGCTTGCCAACGCCTCCTAATGATCTGAGAAATGCACTAAACTTCCCATATTAGGCTAATTCTCCAACCGCTCTATAAATACACACAATTTTAAATGCGGTGATATACAAATATCCCCTTTTAAACAATGCATTCTCTAGTGGTTCACTTTGCTCTAAGATCAAGCATGGGAACCACCCTTAATAAGTATGGGCTTAGGGATAGTTGATTTGATATTGTTTTTCATCCCTCATACAATGTTTTTGATTTAATGCCTATACTTGTAGTTTTAGGATTATTACCAATTGGGTTGTTTTGATTGATAACGCTCATTACCTAATAAGTCATAATTCTAACCAAAGATCTTTTGTGTTTGTCTTTATAATAAAATGTTTCAATATGATATTGTATTTATAGTAAAAAATAAGATAATATATAATCATGAAAGTTCCACACCACTCATATGCTAATAAATTATTTTGGGCCAATAAGCGCGTATTTGATATTTTTGTAAGCCTATTTCTGCTCCCGCTGCTTTTTATAATTGGAGTAACTTTATTTGTATTAAATAAATTTTTCAATCCTGGTGAATTATTTTTCATTCAAGAACGTATGGGGAAAGACTGTAAAGTTTTTTTTGTAGTTAAATTTCGGACTATGACACATATTAAAGAAATTACTAGAAAATGTTATGATCCAATTGAAACAAATAGAATTACACCCTTAGGTAAAGTTTTACGTAAAATACGTATTGATGAATTACCTCAAATTCTGAATGTTTTAAAGGGTGATATGAGTTTGATTGGACCTAGGCCAGATTATTATGTACATGC
>Ga0206125_10000679_pt1 | contig 42667 bp, 44 predicted proteins | sample Helgoland_Spring_4_FD_148598 | JGI IMG/M metagenome (GOLD analysis project Ga0206125, IMG submission 148598) | Pelagic subsurface seawater microbial communities from Kabeltonne, Helgoland, North Sea - Helgoland_Spring_Bloom_20160331_1 | ecosystem: Environmental > Aquatic > Marine > Epipelagic ... | reverse complement strand
AGTTTATTACTAATGATACGTTAGCCGCTAGACCAAAGACCTTGTAGTACAAAGCCATAAATAAAATAACAAGAGAGAAGCCAATTAGAATAGATGTCATTCCAAGCTCTATATTTTCCTTTCCAAGGCTTGGCCCCACAGTTCTCTCTTCTACAAACTTCATTGGTGCTGCAAGCGCTCCTGCTCTTAAAAGCAATGCCAATTCGCTTGCCTCTTGCGGAGATCCAACCCCAGTTATTCTAAAACCAGTTCCAAGCACTGCTTGGATAGTTGCTAGGCTAATAATATTCTTTTCTATATATGAGGTTTGTTCTATAACTTTGTTACCAAGTTCATCAATTACTAGCTCTGATTTAGATTTCTGTTCTACAAATAGAACTCCGAGACCTCTGCCTATGTTTCCGGATGTAGCCTTCTGCATAGCTCTTCCACCCTGCATATCCAAGGTTATATTAACCTGTGAGAAGCCGCTTTCATCAAATCCAGTGCTTGCATTGGTTACTCGATCACCACTAACAACCACCGCCCTTTCAAGGAAGGCTGTTCTATAATCGTTGTCTTTAAAGTTGAATTCTTCTTTTCTTAAAGGAGATGTTCTTGCGTTTGCTTCAAGTCTAAATTCTAGATTAGCAGTCTTGCCGATAATTTTTTTAGCTGCAGTGGGGTCTTGAACACCTGGAAGCTGAACAACTATTCTATTAGCTCCCTGTCGTTGTACCACTGGCTCAGATACACCAAGCTCGTTAACTCTATTTCTTAATGTTGTAAGGTTCTGACCAACTGCATAGTCACGAATTTCTTTAATAGCAACATCTGAGAATTCTAAAAGTAATGTCTTTCTACTTGGTCTTTCTGTGATTATGTATTGAATACCGCCGTTAATTCCTATGCTGTCATTTCTATATGCTCTGAGTGCATCGTTGTAACTCTCTGAATCTCTAAATTCAAATAAAAGAGCTAGGTCATTAACGGATGAGTTGGCAACCTTTAGCTTGTCTTCTCTGAAGCTTTTTCGATAGTTATCCAGAAGAACTTCAAGCCTGGCTTGTAGCGCTGTATCGATATCAACCTCTAACAAGAAATGAACTCCGCCTGAAAGATCAAGACCAAGTTTGACAGGCTTGCCGCCAATATCTTTAAGCCACGCTGGTGTGGTTGGCTCCAAGTTAAGTGCAATTATTGCACGATCTAATAGCTTGTTTTGAAGTGCGGTTTTAGATTCAAGCTGTTGATCTAAGGTATTAAATTTTATTACTATCTTATTATCTCTAAGAAATATTTGCTCATATCCTGATGTTTCATTCTCTAAGATTGATTCTGCTTCGTCTAGTAAAGATTGATCAGCTGACTTGGCTGAGTCAGTGTAAGCAATTTGAATTGCAGGCTGTGTAGGATAGAGATTTGGAAGTGCATATAAGCAGCCCACTAGAAGAACTAGAAATATTGTTGTAATTCTGAGAGCTGAGTTTTTATTCACTATCTTTATTTAATTGAATCTACTGTTCCCTTAGGAAGAACGCTTGAGACAGCAGATTTCTGGAACTTTAGAACAAGGTTTTCACCTACCTCTAGGGAGATATAGGCACCTTTAATTTCTTTAACCTTTCCAATAAGTCCACTAGCTGTAATTATCTCATCGCCTTTTTCTAATGCAGCAACCATATTAACAAGCTCCTTTTGGCGCTTATTCTGAGGCCTGATCATTAAAAAATAAATAAAGATAAAAAAACCTAAAAATACAATTATTGGTCCATAAGCTGAAGGTGGCTGTTGAGCTTGAGCAAAAGCTATATTAGGCATCAAAGTAAAAGCAAGTAAGTATTTTGTATAATTCATATCAATTCCTATAGTGGCCCATCGGGCATTTCTAAATTTCGCTTATTATAGAAGTCTTTTACAAATTTCGCGAATACATTGTTCTCTAATGATTCTCTAATGTCCCTCATTAAAGATTGATAGTAATAAATATTGTGATAGCTAGATAAAATACTTCCAAGCATCTCATTGGTTCTATCTAGGTGGTTTAGATAAGCTCGGCTATAGTTTTTACAGACCTTGCAGTCACAGTTTTCATCAACAGGCCCCTTATCCATTTTGTAAGGCGCATTTCTGATGTTTACAACACCTGTTGAGGTTATCAATTGGCCATTTCTTGCATTTCTAGTCGGAAGAACACAGTCAAACATATCTATGCCGTACCTAACTGCCTCTACTATATCTTCGGGCTTTCCTACTCCCATGAGATAGTGAGGTTTATCTGAGGGAAGTTTGTCAGACATAAAATCAAGGATTCTTGTCTTCTCTTCTTTTGACTCACCAACGCTAAGGCCGCCTAGAGCTATCCCATCAAAACCAATATCAATAATTTTGTTTAGTGATTCTTCTCTAAGGTCCTCATGCATACCTCCTTGGACAATCCCAAAAAGTGCAGATGACGACTTATGAGCATCTTTGCATCTTTTTGCCCATCGCATGGATAATTCCATTGATTGCTTTGCCTGATCGTGTGTGGATGGATAGTCGGTACATTCATCAAATGCCATAACTATGTCAGAGCCAAGGTTTTCTTGAATCTGAATTGAATCCTCGGGTGTCATAAAAATCTTTCTTCCATCGTATGGGGAACTGAATTTAACACCCTCTTCTGTAATTTTAACTAGATCACCAAGACTCCATACCTGGAAGCCCCCTGAGTCTGTGAGTATTGGTTTATCCCAGTTAGAGAATTTATGAAGTCCCCCAAGATCTCTTATGGACTCATCTCCTGGTCTAAGCATCAGATGATAGGTATTGCCAAGGATAATTTCAGCTCCTGTAGATTTAAGATCATCGACGGTCATGCCTTTTACAGTTCCATTAGTTCCTACTGGCATAAAAGCTGGTGTCTGTATCTTTCCTCTTGGGAAAGATAACTCAGCTCTTCTTGCAAAGTCTGATTTGTTGGTTACTTTAAATTTCATTTTTCTCTAATAGCATGGCATCCCCGTAAGATAAGAAACGATATTTTTTATCAACCGCTATCTTATAGATTTCTTTCATCTTTTCATATCCTATAAAGGCTGCAACCAGCATTAAAAGCGAGGATTGAGGAAGGTGAAAGTTTGTAATTAATTTATCAATAGCTTTGTACTTATATCCAGGAGTAATAAAAAGTTTTGTGTAACCTTTATAACCTTTATAGCTTGTATCTAGATATGCGGTTTCAATAGCTCTCGTCGCAGTAGTTCCCACCGCAATAACTTTCTTACCGGCGGACTTTGTAGACTCGATAAGGTCAATTATTTCAGGTTTAACCTCTAGGTACTCACTATGAATATCATGGTCATCGATATTGTCAACTTTTACAGGTTGAAAAGTTCCTGCCCCAACACTTAAGTTAACTTTTCCAATTTGCACTCCTTTATTTTTTAATTTTTTAAGTAATTCATCATCAAAATGGAGGCCCGCAGTTGGTGCGGCAACTGACTCCTGGAGGCTCTTATCTTCATAAATTGTTGCATATCTTTCTTGGTCTATTTCCTCATCTTCTCTTTTTATATATGGTGGCAAAGGCACATGGCCGATCTCATTAAAAATCATTAGAGGATCGTCATTAAACTTGATGATGAAAAAATTATTTTTTCTATCAATTACAGTTGTATCGTAATTGCCTAGTTTTAAACATGATCCAATCTTGGGGCTTCTGCCTGATCTAATTTGAACAAGTGCCTCGTTGTTCTCCATAAATCTTTCAAGCATGACTTCAATCGAACCTCCAGATTCTTTCTTTCCAAAGATTCTTGCAGGAATAACTGAAGTGTTGTTAAGTATTAATAAATCTCCCTCATCAATAAATTCAACAATATCTTTAAAGGTTCTATGAGATATTGATTCTTTATTGACAAGCAGCCTGCTTGAGCTTCGTTCATCCAAAGGATAATTAGCAATAAGCTCTTCTGGTAAGTGGTAGTCAAAATCAATTGTTTTCATTAGAAGGTGATTTTAAAAGAGATAATAGTTAGCTACAATGCCTACCGTGCCCTATTGGCGGAATTGGTAGACGCGCGCGATTCAAAATCGCGTTCCTTCGGGAGTGCCTGTTCGACTCAGGCATGGGGCACCATATTTAAAGTGAGCAGTTAACATTGATCATGGAAAATAAGAAATTTCTTACTGTATTTTCATCACTCCAAGAGTCTGTGGTAGATATTATATCAATACAGCCTTGGCCATCTAGATCGATAGGCACACCTTTCATCAAGCCTGATGAAGAGTTCCACTGAGAGTCAGGAAGTGGCCTTTTTGGTAAGATGTATTCGTTGGAAGCAAAGTTAGCTTGCCCATCATTAATAGCGATATGGGCTCCTGAAAGTGAGTTCTCAAAATCTCTTGTTGAGTGAATAATGTCTAAATCTCCATCATTATCAATATCCCTAAGATAAATATTGCCCTCTCCATGGTGACCACTGAAACGATCTTGATTTGAAAAATTTGAAGGGGTCTGATCTATCAATGCGCCTGTCTGATCATTGATAAGTATTTGAATATATGCACCGTCGTAATATGGATTATCTCTAGTAATTGAAACAACAACATCATTAAAGCCATCTCCATTTAAGTCTCCAGATGCTGCATGGTTGTACTTATTTCTATTAATATCAAAAGGTCCTTTTGGAAGATCTACCTCCTCCCACTCTTCTACATTGGAGGAGTTGTTGCTTAATAAAATTGTTCCTTCTTCGGGCTGGGAATCGAACAAAGGCCTGTTATCAAAATTCCAAAAAAGAATGTCATCAAAGTTATCATTATTTAGATCTGTTACCAGGCTGCTCATTGGGCTCATGTTATTCGTATGCCATTCATATCCTATGAAGGGATGGATGGTGAACTGCCCTAACCCATTATTAACATGCAATATGTTGCAGGCATAAATATCAAAATCACCATCTCCATCAAAATCACCAGCACTTGCATCATGAGCAAATCCACATCTTTGACCTTGACCATTATTTTGATCATCAATATTCTGACTTCTATCCTCCATCTTTCCGTTCTCATTACTAAGCATTAATAGATGAGGGGAAGGTGCTATATAGTCTTGGGTTGAGTCCTCAAATCTAACTTGCTTTCCCATAGAGCCTGCAAAAATGTCATCAATACCATCTGAATTAAAGTCTCTAATAGCCAATCTGTATGCAAATGGCTGAATAGGATAAGTACTAGTCTCAAAAATACTCATATCCTCATATAGCTTTCCATTTCCGTCATTTAAATAGATATGAAGAGGCGCAAGCACTTTTTGAGATTCCTCTATTGTATGAGGAAAGATTGCCCACATAACAACCAAGTCCTCATAACCATCACCATTAAAGTCTCCAACTGCCATATTATGAGCATCTTGACCAAAGAGCTGATTTACATATGAAGTACAGTCGTCTGGTGTCGGATAGCATATGGTTGCAGAATATCTTTCATCTATCACTAGCCCCCCAAAACCAAGATTAGCTGAATGATAGTATGTGGTTTTTTGCTCATTATTATTATCAGGTACAGCTAAGTATTTAGATTCTGATTTGTTTACAAGAATTTCAATATCTTTTTTTCCCGATGGGCAGGTTGAGGAAGATATAGAGCTAACTGAAATATTAAATAATTCCTCCTCTAGCAACGTTATAGGAGCATTAAATTCATGCAAACTTCCATTTGATGATGGCCAATGAATATCTGACCCTGATATTAAAAAACTACATTCAGGATAATTTGAGGTGATTGATATTTCTAACCTATCATACGAATAGATCTTACTTGGAAAATCAGATATAGAAATTGAAAGATTAGGAGCTTGAGGTACAGAAGGTATTCCTGAATTTCCATCTGACCCTCCTCCACCACCTCCACATGAAGAAATTACTAAAAAGATGAATAAGAGTTTAAAATTTTTTAACACCATATCTAATATTCTAAAGCACTTATATCTGCAAAAGCTATTTTCATAAGTATTAATATTATCGTAATATATGAGTATCAATTAAATTAAAAAAAACAAGATAAATAATGATTCTAAATAAAGAACATCTTGCAATTCGAGATACCGTTAAAGCATTTATAGAAAAAGAAATTAATCCGCATACAAATGAGTGGGAAAAAGAAGGAATCTTTCCGGCACATGATCTATTTAAGAAAATGGGAGATTTGGGTTTGCTTGGTATCTCAAAGCCATCAGAATATGGAGGAATGGGGCTTGATTACAGCTATCAGGTTGTTTTCTCTGAAGAGCTTGGGTTAATTAGCAGCGGAGGCGTTTCTATGGCAATAGGAGTTCAAACTGACATGGCTACCCCTGCTCTAGCAAAATATGGAAGTGATCAACTTAGGAAAGATTTTTTAGCTCCTGCTGTGGCTGGTGATATGGTCTGCTCGATTGCTGTAAGTGAACCTAGCGCAGGTTCAGATGTCTCTGCTATAAAAACAAAAGCTATTAAAGATGGAGATGACTATGTAATTAATGGGACAAAGATGTGGATTACTAATTCCACTCAAGCTGATTTTATTTGTTTGCTAGCAAATACCTCAGAAGGAAGTCCGCATAGCAATAAATCTTTGATTGTAGTTCCCATGGATCTTCCTGGAATAACTCTATCTGATCGATTTGATAAGTTAGGAATGAGATCGTCTGATACGGCCCAGATATTTTTTGATGACGTGAGGGTGCCTCAACGAAATTTAATAGGTACAGAAGGGAAAGGTTTTAGATATCAAATGGAACAATTCCAAGAAGAAAGAATATTTGGAGCTGCAGGTGCTCTTAAAATGTTGGAACAAGTTATAAAAGATACCATTGAATACACAGCTCAAAGAAAAGCATTTGGTAAATCAATCCTTGATAACCAGGTTGTACATTTTAGACTTGCTGAGCTTCAGACCGAAGTCGAGCTCTTAAGAGCATTAGTTTATTCAGCAACGGAAGAATATATAAATGGTGAAGATGTAACCATGAAGGCCTCAATGATGAAACTTAAGGCAGGCAGGTTAGGCAGAGAGGTAACTGACAGCTGTCTTCAATATTGGGGAGGAATGGGTTATATGTGGGATACCCCAGTATCAAGGGCATTTAGAGATGGAAGGCTTACCTCCATTGGAGGCGGTGCTGATGAAATTATGCTTGGAATTATTTCAAAACATATGGGTACATCCCCCAGCAGATAGTTATTTTAGCTACCGAATCTTATTAAGTTTTTTGCCATTTTTTTTGAGTATCTTTTAAAGATCTTTAAAGATTTTTTTAAATCTTTTTCATTTTCATTTTCAGCTAATGAATAACCATCCCAATAGGTAATGCTAAACCCTTCTTCGGTTTGAATTAGATCTATAGATGCAGCATCTGTATTATTCTTGTCGTTATGACTTATATGAATTGAGCTATCTTTTAAATCTATTGTTGTATTTGGAACCTCTGAAAAAATAGATTTAAAGAGGTTTTCAATTGCAATATGATTATTTTTTATACTTGTGTTGATCATAGGAGTGATGTCTGCCCTCAACGCCAAATGTTCTCAGGCCAACATGTTTTGTTTTTCTTCCTCTTGCTCTTTTTCTCCATAGCGTATAACTATTTTTTTTTAAATTATCCCGCATAAGATCTTCAACTTGATTTTGATTGAGGCCATAGGATGCTTCAATTGCATCAAAAGGAGTTCTATCCTCCCAGGCCATCTCAATAATTCTTGAGATATCTACCTTGGTTAGCTCTGTTTCCATTAACTACTTGAGCCTTTTAACTTCAGCCTCTAGTTCTGCAACTCTTCTTTTGAGAGGTTCAATATCTTCTTTTTTAACAAAGCCTGATTCTTTCATAAATTTTTCTAATGCGGGCTTCATCATTTTTTCCATATTCTTCATATCTTTCATCATTCCAAATGGATTCATACTTATCTCCTTTAAATATATATATCAAACCTAGTTGATTTGCCTTTAATCTGATAATTTATTTTATTACAAATTAAAGGTGCTTTTATAGGCCTCTTTAAAATTATCTTTTTATGCTCACTGGTTCTAAATTCATGAAATATTTCATCGCCCATATCTTTAATGGACTCAAGGTCTATTGCTTTTCTGAGAAGTTCTATGTCACCTGATCTTTTTGAAGACTTTGAGCTGTCAGGATAAAGAGGATCTAAATAGATCAGATCAGATTTGTTATAGGATTTATAAATTTCTGCAGAATTTCCATGAACTAATTTAAGGTTTTTTAAAAACGGAAGTGCTTCTTCTGATCTTTTGCATGCATCTCTTATTAACAAGAAGATGATCTTGCTCTGTTCACATGCTATGACCTTATGGCCAAGTGATAAAAAAATCATTGAATCTGCCAACATGCCTGCTGTACCATCAAATATTGTTAATCTTTCTGTAGTTTTTCCTATAGCTTTTTTTAGCTGCTTTTCGTGCTCAGGCCTTCTGAGTCTCCAACCTATCGCGCCTTTTAGAAAATCTATTCTTAGCTCTCTTCTTCCATCTTTAGTATTTGAATTAAAAGATAGCCCATCATTGCTCAATAGAAGATAGTTATCTGTATTTGGTATGTCTTGAGTAACATAAGAGTGAAGAAATCTTGAGATTTTGTGTGCTTCTGGCAATTTTTCATCGCTAGTTAGAACGGGGCAATCCATCAAATGATTATAAGAATTAAACCAAGAGCTAATCTATAAACAATAAATGGTGCTACGCCTATTTTTTCAACAAATAATAAGAAGTATTTAATGGTAAGAAAAGCAATAATGGATGAAATAACAAAACCTATGATTAAGTGCAATAAATTTATACTTACCGAAGCTGAAGCTATATCAATTGTTAAAAAAACCAAGGCACCTAATATAGTCGGTATGCCAAGCATGAAGGAAAATTTTGAAGCTTCCTTCATGCTAAGGCCAAGCAATAGACCTGCTGTAATTGCAGTACCAGACCTTGATGCTCCTGGAATAAGTGCAAATATTTGAAAAAATCCAATAAAGATTGCAGCAAACAATGTAAGTTGCATTATGTCTTTAGTTTTGGGGCTAATTTTGTATGCAAGATATAAGATGAAGGCAAAAATAATATTCATTAAAGCTATGCTATTCAAAGTGAAGAGTCTTTGCTGAATAATATCTGATGAGGCCAAGCCTGCCATAACAATTGGAATTGTTGCGACAATCAAAAGTACTGCCAGGCTTCTATCTTCAGTAAATTCTTTGCTTGAAGTAAAAAATGATTTGATCATTCTTTTTATCTCTTCCTTAAAATACATAATCACCGCAACTAAGGTCCCGGCATGAGTAGCAACATCAAAGCTTAAGCCCAAGTCTTTTGTTCCAAATAGTAGATTAGGAAGTAATAAGTGAGCTGAACTAGAAATAGGCAGGAATTCAGTTAGTCCTTGGATCAGGCTAAGAATAATAATTAAGATTATTTCACTAATCATTTAATTTCTTGTAGCTTGTATCTTTTATATAAATTGGATTTGCGTCTTTAGGGTTATATTCTTTGTCATTTGAGTATCTAACCAATGCCAGCTCAATCATTGTTGAGGCATCAGAAGTTTTTTCAGCGCCCTCAGGCAAGTCCAACCAACCATTACCAATAAAAGTGTCATCTTTGTTCGCTAAAAATAATTTATCTAGCTCATCTCGAGCCATAAGAGATTCATCACTAACTGAGGTTAATAGACTATTTTTTAGCTCATAAGAGGAATAATAAACTTCAGAATCAATATCAGAAGCTATTGAGGTGTGAATTATGGAATCATTCGTAAAAAAAAGTGAGTGCCCAAAGGCAATGCATTCTAAGTTTGATAAAGCCATAAGGGGTTTTTGTTGAACCAATGCGATGGCTTTAAGGAATGTTGCAACACTTCTAATAGAGGTATATGAACCAGGTCCTTGACCAAAAACAAACAAATCAAAGGCAGATAAATCATTCGAAGTAACATTAATTGTTTTGAGAAGGTTCTGCCAGTCCGGTCTATCTTTTCTCTTATGATCAACACTTATGGATAAAAGGTCATCTCCTATTTTAGATGCTACAGAAGTCTTATTTCCAATTGAATCAATTGCAAGGATATTCATCTATATATTTTCTTTTATATCTTTAAAAACCTCTTGTACACTATTAGTCCCATCTACTGAGAAGTAGTTAAGTCCCGTCTTGTTAGCAATGTTTGAATAGAAATTTGTTAGTGGCTTGGTTTGCTCGTGATATACGCTCAACCTTTTAATAACTGTTTCAGGTTTATCATCCTCTCTTTGAATAAGCTCTTCCCCAGAAACATCATCAAGCCCTTCACTTTTAGGAGGATTAAAAGTCACGTGATAGTTTCTACCAGATGCAGGATGCACCCTCCTACCAGACATTCTCTCAACAATAACCTCATCTTTGACCAGTATCTCTATAACATGTGAAAAGGTTACTCCCATTTCGTCAAGAATTTGAGCTTGTCCTAACGTCCTCGGAACACCATCAAACAATGACCCATTTACACAGTCAGACATTTTAAGTCTATCTTCAATTAAGGAGCCAATAACATCATCTGAAACAAGCCCGCCGGAATCTAAAATATTTGAAACCTTCTTGCCAAGACTTGACCCTGAAGCAACAGCTTCCCTTAACATGTCACCGGTGCTTAATTTAGGAATATTAAGGAGTTCACAAATCAAGTCTGCTTGTGTTCCCTTGCCAGCCCCTGGTGGGCCCAATAGAATTATATTTTTCATGTTTCTAATATAGCAAATGCTACTACATATTTTTTTTCGTCTGCAAGACTAACATGAGTTTTTGAAATACCCAAATTATTCATCTTGCTCTTAAGGTTGTTATTTGGAACGAAGATAGGCTTTCCAAGGCCATCTCTTGTAATTGTCATGTTAGGTAAAGTTACCTCATTCCTAATACCAGTTCCAAGAGCTTTTGAGACTGCTTCTTTGATGCAAAATTGTTTTGCAAGGTATCTAGGTTTTTTTGAATTTTCAAGTTCTTTAAATATAGTTAGCTCATCTGAACTTAGGCATTTTTTTGCAAAAGGTTCTATAGATTTCATCTCCTCAAACCTTGAAACTTTGACTATATCGGTTCCAATCCCAAATATCATTGAGCTAATCTCCTAAATATATCTCTACTGGCAAGCTCTCTTCCGTCAAGACAAAGCAAAATAGCTTCTTTTGTAATTCTCTTTAAAGAGCTTTTTGGGACTCGATTAAGATTTCTATCTCTAATATCAAAAATCTCTCTACCTGAAAGCTCTCCTTTGTCTGACTTTCTAAAGCCTCTTTCTGAAATAAACCTATATGTAGAACCTTCTAATATTGGGTCATCGTTATCAATATCTGATTCAAAGTCTATTCCATATCCGAGCATTTCAAGCATATCTAGCTCAAACGATCTTAGAGATAGCTCTAGATCATCATGCTTAACCTTTTCTAAAAACTGCTCATATAAAATAAACAGCTCCTCATGGATAGCATTCTTTGGTAGTAACTTGCTTAGAAGCTCATTAATATATAAAAGGCTGTAACTTGTCTTTGAAAAGTTGTCCATGGATAAAGAAAAATCTCTGTCAATATTAGTAAGGGTTTTTAACTCTGATCTTCCAGAACAGGTGATCTTTAATTTACAAAAAGGTGAGAGGTATCCAAAGAATTTTGATTTAGGTTTCTTTGCTCCCCTAGCAATAATTGAAATTTTTCCAAATGATTTCGTGAACACATCAGCTATAACAGATGTTTCTCCATAAGATCTTTGATGTAAAAGGAAACATTCATCCCAGTCACTAGGATTCATAGCTAGCACCAACCCCAAGACTTTGAATATAATCTGAATCTGTATTCCAGTTCTTTTTAACCTTAACCCATGTTTTTAAGAAAACTTTTTTATCAAAATACTCTTCAAGATCCAGACGAGCTTGCTGGCCTATTTTTTTTAGTGTTGCGCCCTTATTGCCTATAACTATTTGCTTTTGACTGTCTCTAACAACAAATATTACAACATGAATTTTTATAATCTTTTCTTCATCCTCAAAAAGCTCAACTTGAACGAAAGTATCATGGGGCAACTCATCACCTAACATTCTAATAATCTTTTCTCTAACAAGCTCAGAGATCATAAACATATCTTTCTGATTACTTGTTGACATCTCATCACCATAGATATGATCGCCCTCTGGCAAATACTTGATGATTAAATTCTCAAGCTCCAAAATGCCTTCATCATATAAAGCTGATATTGGAATTATTTCTAGAAAGTTATATAGATCACTCAACCTTTCCATTAAAGGAAGAAGTTTTTGCTTATCATCTATTTGATCAATTTTATTTACAACACAAATAACCCTAGCATTTGCCTCTTTGAGCTTATTAAGAACAGATATATCCTGTTCATCAAGTTTTAATCTCTGAGTAACAAACAAGATGATATCGGAATACTCGATCAGACCCTCAGCAGACTTATTAAGAACTTTATTCATTATTTTAGGGGATTTAATATGCATACCAGGTGTATCTGCAAAAATTAACTGAGCATTATCAATATTCTTTATACCTAAAATATTATTTCTTGTTGTTTGTGATTTTCTGGAGGTGATAGATATTTTTTTGCCTAGAATATGATTAAGAATTGTAGACTTACCAACATTTGGCTTGCCAATAATAGATACATACCCACAAAGCTGATTATTCATTAATAATCCTAATGTCCTCTAAGACCTGCTCAGCAACTTTTGTTTCAGCGCTTTGTTTTGATTTTGAAGTAGACAAATAATTTTTTTCTTTAAATACCAAAGAGCATTCAAAACCAAGGGCATTTTCATGGTGGTTATATTTTGGTGGTTTCATCCCCTTCGATTGAAATACTTCCTGCAATTCAGTTTTTGGATCTTTAAAAGAATTTTTAAGTGATATTTCATCAAGCTCTTTTGAGAAAATATTAATAGTTGCTATGGTTGCGTGATCCCAGCCCCCGTCAAGATAGATAGCTCCAATAAGTGACTCAAAACATCCTTCGTATATAGATTTTTTATTATCCTCTTTCAAATTTGCAGTACCCTTGGATAGCTTTACAGCCTTATTTAATTTCAAAGATTTAGCTTTATCTGCAAGAGACTGAGACTTTACAAGCATTGATCTTATTCGACTTAAATGCCCCTCAGTTGCATCGGGGTATTTTAAAAAAAGGTACTGAGAAATAACAGAATTTAGGATTGTATCTCCCAAAAACTCCAATCTTTCATTATTAGTTTCATTGCTGAAGCTTTTATGAACTAGAGATAGCTCTAGAAGCTGCTTATTGGTAAATGAATAGCCTATATTTTTTTGAATTATCTCAAGCATTAATTGATCTTCCCTGCCCTGTCAAAGCTAGGCAAGCATGTCCAACATTCCCAGCTCATCCAAATATAGTCAGCTTTTCCGAAGAAGTGGTTCCTTGGAACAAACCCAACATCCTGCCTGCTATCATTTGAATTATCTCTATTGTCTCCCATAACAAAATAATAACCATCCGGAACTGTCCATTGCTGTGGATAGTTTTTATTTCTATCTGAGCTATTTCTAATCATATATGAAAGGTTGACTAATTCCTCAGTATAGAATTTTATAGTCTCAACCTCATCAACTTCTTGAATTTGACCTGAGGGATACTTATATCTTCTTGTAACCGATTCTTTTTTATCAAATTCATAATTTTTAACAACAAGTTCATCGTTTATATAGATTTTTTTATTAATATATTTTATTGAATCCCCAGGCTTTCCTATAAGTCTTTTTATATATGGAACAGGTTTGTGAGGCGGCACAAATACAACTACATCTCCATAATCAGGGTCATTAAACTCTACAATTGGTTTGCTTAGCCTATCAACCTTTAGCCCATAATCAAATTTATTGACCAATATAAAATCTCCTATCTTTAGTCCTGGAAGCATAGAGGAGGATGGAATTTGATATGGTTCATATAAGAATGACCTTAGTACAAATATTATAAAAAGAGGAACGAGCGTTCCTCGAGTTGACTTTATTATTTCTTGATTTTTATAAAATAAGCCAATGAAAAAAACAATGAAGCCAATGATTACAGCTATAAATAGGACCACCCCCAGGTCACCTGACTCAAAAAATATACTCATTATCATCGCTATGAAAAAGACAGTTCCGATTGATGAAAGATTTTCTTCAATATATGGGTTGAAGCTTGATTCTGAGATATTTGATTTGACCCATATAAAAATGCAAGCAAGAATACCAACTAAAGAAAATAAAAATAATGGATCAGTAAACATATTAGTCCTGTGAGCTAAAGTAATTTAGGAAAGCGTCCTGTGGTATTGAAACTTTACCAATTTGTTTCATTTTCTTTTTACCTTCTTTTTGTTTTTCAAGAAGTTTCTTTTTCCTAGAGATATCTCCACCATAACATTTAGCTGTAACATTCTTTCTAAGAGCTTTTACGGTTTCTCTTGAAATAATCTTTGCGCCTAATGCAACCTGAATAGGTACATCAAACATCTGTCTAGGTATTAACTTCTGAAGATTTTTTGCAATCTCTCTAGCTTTACCATTTGAAAATGATTTATGAACAATCATAGATAAGGCATCCACCTTTTGATTATTTATCAATATATCAATTTTTGTTAGATCAGATTTAACAAACCCAATTAATGAATATTCTATTGATGCAAAACCTTTTGTGCATGACTTGATTTGATCAAAAAAGTCTATTATTACGCTTGATAATGGCATTTCAAATATTATAGATACCTGATTACCAAAGTAAGTCATATTTTTTTGTGCCCCTCTTTTATTAGTGCAAAGTGTTATGACATTTCCAACATAATCATTAGGGGTAAGGATATTTACATTAACTATTGGCTCTCTTATTTCCTCTATATCATTAGAAGTTGGCAGCTGAGAGGGGTTATCAAGCTTGAGGACTGTGCCGTCTGTTTTTAATACTTCGTATTCAACAGATGGGGCTGTTGATATTAACTCAAGGTCATATTCACGCTCCAACCTTTCTCTAATTACTTCCATATGCAATGTTCCAAGGAACCCACACCTGAAACCAAAACCAAGAGCATCAGAAACCTCAGGCTCATATATAAGTGAAGAATCATTTAGTATCAATTTAGATAGTGCGTCTCTGAATTTTTCATAGTCTTCTGAGTTGACTGTAAACATAGAAGCAAATACTTTTGGATTAACTTTCTTAAATCCAGGAAGTGCCTCTGTTATTTCATCATTCCATTCAAGAAGTGTATCTCCTACTGGGGCTCCTTTAATATTTTTAATACCCGCTACCAAGTAACCAACTTCACCAGCAGATAAAGTATTTTTCTTAACTTTCTTTGGTGAAAATGTTCCTATTTCATCCACAGTATGGGTTTGACCTGTTGAATGAATCTTAAATTTCTGTCCAGTTTTTATTGATCCATCCTTAATTCTTATAAGAGACACAACTCCCAAATAAGAGTCAAACCAAGAGTCAATAATTAAAGCTCTTAATGGTTTATCAACATCTCCAACTGGGGAAGGAATATCAGAAATTAACATATCTAGCAATGATTCAATTCCAACACCCGTTTTTGCACTTACATGCGGTGCGTTGGTTGCGTTTATTCCAATCATGTCCTCGATTTCTTTTGCAACCCTATCAGGCTCAGCTTGAGGTAAATCTATCTTGTTTATTACTGGAACAACTTCAAGACCCTGATCTACAGCTGTGTAACAATTCGCTAAAGTTTGAGCTTCAACCCCTTGGGAGCCATCAACAACTAGTAGCGCGCCCTCGCATGCAGATAAAGACCTAGAAACTTCGTAAGAAAAATCTACATGTCCTGGTGTGTCTATGAAATTCAGTTGATATTTTTCATCGCCCTTTTCATAATCCAAGGTAACTGCTTGGGCTTTAATGGTAATCCCTCTTTCCCTTTCTATATCCATTGAGTCTAGAATTTGTTCAGACATTTCTCTTGCTGAGAGCCCGCCGCAATACTCTATCAATCTATCAGACAGAGTCGATTTTCCATGATCAATATGGGCAATTACTGAAAAGTTTCTTATGTTCTTCATAGATATAAGATATTTTACAGCCAAACAGGCTTGCGATGGGAGATTCTACCTAAGTATGTTAGTTTATCTTTACCGATGTAATAAACTTAGAGCCATTTCTGTTTAGATGAACTGCGACCCTTTTACCTGTTTCAAACTCTTTAATGGCATCGGTAAAATCTTCAACTTCAAAAATCTCATATTTATCGCCTCGATATTGAAGCATTGTAATGACATCACCTCTGTAGATTCTTCCAGATGCAGGAGAATTAGGGCTAACCCTAGAAACTATAACCCCATCAGGAAGGCTTTCCATTCTTGGGTTTTCTCGGTCAATTTCAGCAACTTTAAGTCCAATTGGATCTTTTGATTTATTAGATTTAGCAGGAACAAATGAGTCTTTGTCAGTTGGAAGTTCGCCAAGAGTAAAATCCATTGAAATTTCATTCCCATCTCTAATGACTTTTGCTATTGCTTGTGTTTTTGGTCTTAGTTGGCCTACTACATGGGGAAGGTCAGAGCTAAATTTAATTTCCTCATTATTAAATTCTATAATCACATCGCCAGCCATCAGGCCAGCTAAATCTGCAGATTGACCAGACTCAACATCATTAATAAGAGCTCCATAAGGCTTTTTCATTCCAAGAGCCTCAGCTAGATCATTATCAACCTCGCTCATTCTTACTCCTAAATAACCCCTAGATACAAAACCAGTTTCTATAATTTGATCAGCAACATCAACTGCTACATTTATTGGAATAGCAAAAGCTAAGCCTTGATAGCCTCCACTTCTAGAATAAATCTGAGAATTAATACCAACAACCCTTCCATCAAGATCAAAAAGTGGGCCACCAGAGTTACCTGGATTTATAGCAACGTCTGTTTGGAGAAAAGGAACATAATTACCTATGTTGTTATTCTGAATGCTTCTTCCCTTTGCGCTAACTATTCCTGCAGTAACAGAAAAATCAAAACTAAAGGGCGAGCCGATTGCAACAACCCAGTCACCAACTTTTAGGGTGCTGCTATTTCCTACATCAACCCTAGGTAGTTTTTTGCCATCTACTTTTAATACTGCTAAATCAGAAAGAGGATCTACTCCAATTATTTCAGCAGCAAATTCACGCCTATCTGAAAGGGAAACGATAACTTCTGTAGCGTCCTCCACAACGTGAAAATTAGTAAGAATATAATTTTCTTTTAAAATAAAGCCTGAGCCGTATGATAATGATTCTCTTTTTTGTTGAGGCATTTCTCCATATTGACGAGGCATACCAAACCTTTCGAGTATTTCATCTGGAATACCGCCATAACTGCCAGATTGTCTTTGAGTGACCTCTTTTTTTGAAGTTATATTAACAACAGCTGGTGCTGATTTTTCGACTAAAGATGAAATATCATCAGGAAGACCAGCAGCAATGAGTCCTGAGGATGTTATAGCAATAATTGTAATGCATGTATTTTTAAATAATTTAATCATTTTTTTCCTTTTTACTTAATATTCTTGACTATTTCTTGAACAGTAGACCGGTCCAAATTCCCATAAAGAGTTAGCGTTCTTCCATCTTTGAGAGGAACAAGATATATGTCCTTATTCCCATGTTTCCAATACCTTATCTTTTTAAGGTTAAATTTCTTTTTTTCAACCTGCATAATAAAATTGTGTTCGCCATTTGAATAAACTCTTCTAGATTTGTCAGTAAGGTTGAAGCCTACATTTCTTAAATCAATAGGCTGCTGATCTATAAGGTTGGAGTCATTATTAACCAAATTGAGGACATGGTTAACTAAAGTATCTTCCTTTAAATTTGCAATTTTTTGCGCTTCTGGACTGCTAATAGCAAGATTTATAAGGTCTTGCGAATCCCTATCAACACCTAACCTTGAAAAATCAGGTTGATTTATAAAAAATACTGTAAGTAAGACAGATGCAGCTGCAGTGAGGCCATTAGATAACCATAAAACTTTGTTTTTATATGACTTTTTGGCGTTAATGTCGACAACATTAGCTTGTTCTAATTTAGCAGCTGCTGAAATAACTCCATACATCGCAACTCTTTTTGAAAGATCTTTGTGATCCTTTAAAAGCCCCATCGCCTTTTCAGTTTGGTCGTTATCTAACTCACCATCATATAAAGATGAAATAATCTCATCGTATTTATCCATTTAACATTCCCTCATTAATAAATTTTAAAATTGTTTCTCTGGCTCTAAATATTCTTGATCTAACAGTTCCAATAGGAGTTCCGGTAATTAATGCTATATCTTCATAACTTTTTCCCTCAACCTCTCTAAGGACAAATGATGTTCTTAAGTTCTCCGGAAGAGTTTTGATAAATTTATTAATCGATCTAAGCGCATCTTCATGAAGTAACTCGGTCTCTATATTTTGCGGATCTTCTGATTCATATAAACGCTCATCCTCGGAAATATTAAGTTTTTGTTTTTTATAGGAGGAGCTTTGAAAATGATTCTTTGCTAAATTTATCGCTATTCTATAAAGCCAGGTAAAGAAAGCGGAGTCACCTCTAAAAGAATCAAGTGCTTTCCAAGCTTTAATAAAAGTAGTTTGTGCTAAATCTTCTGAATCTTCTTTAGATTTAGTATATGAGTATAGTGAGGAATAAACTCTAGGATAGTATTTGGTCATTAAAAAATTAAGCGCCTCCATATTTCCAGCTTTTGCTTTTTCTATTAGTTGAGAATCTTCAGTATTATTATTTTTCACTTGTATTGATTCCTTTGCATATATGACAGGCTTTTAAATCAAAAGTTTCCTAGAACAGTAAAGTTTTTTAAATTCTTGTCTATAAAGCCCTCATGTAATGAATTGCCAAGACTAACACCCTTAAAAACAAAATCGAAAAGGGTTTGATCGTCATAGTCTAGAATCTCATCCAGAACTAAAATCTCATTTGAGCTTAAATCATTCAAATTCTTTGATGAGAATTCTCTTAAAAGAAGGTCTAATTCCCTCATCCCCCTTCTGCATTTCCACTTGATTCTGTTTATTTCTCTGTTCATTGGTTAAGATATGTTTTTTATAATTTATATTTTACTTGAAAACATCAGAAGTACAGAATTTAAAAATTAAAGGATGTATAAGCCTTGATAATTTATGTGTCATGGATATTAAGGGGGAAGACGCAAAGGTTAAGGAATTTCTTCAAGGGCAAATAACATCTGATATTCAAAAAGTAGGTCTAAATACTTTGCATCTCTCGAGCATCTGCAATCAAAAAGGTCAAATAGTAGCTGATTTTATGATTTTAAGACTAGTAGATGGTTTTAAAGTGGTAATTGATAAAGAGAAATCTAAATCATTTGAGAGTGAATTGGCTCCATATGCAAAATTTTTTAAAGTACTCTTTAAGATTTCAAAACAAAATGTAATTGGTTTTGTGAATACATCATCGAATGCATCTATGTGTTTCTTAAAAAACCAAGGTTTATCATTATCTATTAGTATTAGTGAGGACTTGGTACAAAATACTTTAGACCATGATCATTGGGAGGCTGCTAATCTTATTTTAAAAAACCTACTATTAAAGCAAAATGAGTTAGGGGCTTTTAGGCCATCAGATATTAACTATGATCATTTAAGAACCTCATTTAATAAAGGCTGCTTTAGAGGTCAAGAGATAATCGCAAGAATGAAATATCTTGGAAAAGAAAAATCAACTTTTAAAGTATTTGTTACTAAAAAGAGAGTGGATTCTTTATTTGATGCAAAGATGGTGAATGTTTTAAGAGAAATTTATGTTGATAATATCTTTGTATATGCATGTATTATAAAAAGAGATATTTTTGATATTATTAAAAATAATAAGGATGTATATTTTAAGTAGCCCAGTCTATTTCAATTAGGTTATTCTCGTTAAGATAATTATTTGTTTTTGAAAAGTGCTTGCATCCAATAAAGCCCCTATAAGAAGATAAGGGTGAGGGGTGAGACGTGCAAAGCGCAAGATTTTGATTTGTATTGATTTTCGACAACAATTTCTGGGAGTTATTTCCCCATAACAAATACACAATATTTTTCTTTTCGCTAGCAAGTAGCTCCAAGGTTCCATTAATTAATTCTGACCAGCCTATTCCTGAATGAGATAGAGGAATACCCTCTTCAACACTTAGATAGGTATTAAGAAGTAAAACACCTTGTTCTGCCCAAAGTGTAAGATCTGGATTGTTGTTATGTATAGAAATATCTGAAGATATTTCTTTAAAAATATTTCTCAAAGATTTAGGTATTTTATGCCCTGCATTTGATGAAAAAGACAGGCCATTGGCTTGGCCTTTTGTTGGATATGGATCTTGTCCAAAAATTACAACTTTAACCTTGTCTAACGGACATTTATTGTAAGAATTAAAAAGGAGGTTATTTGGTGGATATATATTTTTTCCGCTCTGTCTTTCTAATTCAATTCTATCAACTATGTTAAAAATGTTTTCAATATCAAGATATTTTGAAAGTGAATTAAGCCAATTATTGTCTATTATTAATTTGTCTAAATCAGTCATATTTTATTAAAAATCTTATCCACAGAATCTGTGGATAAAGTTATGGATAACTTTATTTATAACACATGAAACCCTTATTTATAAGGCTTTAAGTAAAGTTGATCAAATTTTGTACAATTTTATAATAAATTACCGCATATCAATTATTTATGTATATTATCGTAATTACACTAACAAATTAAATACTTATATACTTATAATCTATTATCACTAAAAACTTCTGTTGACAAGTATTTATTTTTTGTAAATTATATACATCAAGCATAGATGCTATAAAGCGGCACTTTGTGGAGGGGTTGGAGAATATTTATACTAACTATTTATGCAAAGCCTAACACTTAAGACATGCTCAATAGATTCTATATCTTTTACAATTTCCTCTGATGGGTTTTGATCCAAATCAATAAGATTGATTGCAATATCATCCCTACTCTTATTTGTCATATCAGTAATATTAAGATGAGATGAGGCGATCTTATCAGCTATTTTTCCTATCATTCCAGGTTCATTTTTATTAATTATAACCATCCTAAAATTATCGGTTCTTCCAAGCTTAATTGGAGGAAAATTTACTGAATTTATAATTGTGCCATTTGCTAAAAAATTCGATACTTGCTCAGCAGCCATTGTTGCACAGTTCACCTCTGCTTCTTTTGTGCTTGCTCCCAAATGAGGTAATAAAATTACATCACCATTTTCTGAAGCTCTATCTATTAATTCAGGTGTGGGAAAGTCTGTTACATACCTTGATATCTGCTTTGATTTCAGAGCACCTATAACGTCATTATTATTAACAATGCCTCCTCTTGATAAATTTATTATCTTGGCACCCTTTTTTATAATATTTAATGTTTTTGAAGAAATGAGGTCTTTTGTAGACTCAAGCAAAGGAACATGAAGGGAAATATAGTCAGAATTTGAAAGAAGTGCCTCCAAGGTATCGGCTTTTTCAACTTCTTTTGGCAATCTCCACGCTGCATCAACGGATATGTATGGGTCGTAGCCTATAATCTTCATACCCATTATGTTGGCAGTTTGTGCCAATAATGATCCAATAGCTCCAAGCCCAACTATTCCAAGCGTTTTTCCTTTTAACTCAGAGCCCTTAAAGTTCTTTTTTTCAGACTCCATTGACGCATTCAAGTTTGCACCATCAAGGCCCTTTAGAGTCATTGCAAAAGAGCTGCCTTGAAGTATGCCCCTCGAAGAAAGAAGCATGCCACAAACCACAAGTTCCTTAACCGCATTAGCATTTGCTCCTGGTGTATTGAAAACAACAACACCCTTATTTGTGGCTTCGGCAATCGGAATATTATTGGTGCCAGCTCCAGCCCTTCCAACACATTTAAGACTACTATTAAAGTCACTCTCCTGCAAAACTTGGCTTCTTAGCAATAAAGTATCTGGATTAACCTGATCTTCTTGCATATTTTGATTAAGAATATCTAAACCCTCTTTTGCAATATTGTTGTAGATTTTGTATTTGTACATGTTTTATTTAATTTGTTGTTAGCAAACTGATTATATACAAAAGATTTTTTAAAGTTAGCTAAACATTAATTTGTAAAGAGTTATTTTAAAGATTTATTGATGTAATCTTTCCACAAAAGATATCCGTCATTTAAAAAGGCTGTATGTTCCTTATCTTCATTAAAAGATTTTTCGATGCTTGCACTATTAAATTCCCTCTCATCTCCAGAGCCTATCATTGCAACAATGCATGCTCCGAGGGCAGTTGATTCTATATTTTTAGGAGATTGAATTTTTCTGTTAATAGTATTTGCTAGAAGCTGACAAAAGGTATTATTTGCAATCATTCCCCCATCAACTTTTAGTTCGTTAGATGATATTCCATAGCTTTCTAGGATAGCTATTATATCTTTAACCTGAAAACATATTGACTGAAATGCAGCAGTTACCATGTCTTCTTTTGATGTATCCTGAGTAATGCCATAATACCCACCTCTTACGTTTGAGTCCCAGTAAGGTGCACCCAGACCATTAAATCCAGGAAGGAAAAAAGTTGTGCTTAATTCTTTCTTTAATTTAATCATTTCTTCGCTTTCTGATACTTCATCAAAAAACTGCATTTTATCTCGCAACCACTTAACAATATTTCCACAGGAATAAATACTTCCCTCTATAGCGTAAGAGGTCTCTCCTCTCAATTTATAACCAACTGTTGAAAGCAACCCCTCTTTTACATAGAGAATATTATCCTTTGTATTTACCATCAAAAAACAGCCTGTTCCGAAAGTTGACTTCATCTGCCCTGAGCTAAAGCATCTTTGCCCAACCAAAGCGCTTTGTTGATCGCCTATGACCCCTGTAATTTTTACCTCTTGAGATCCCACAGATATCGTTCCAAAATCAGCATCACAATCACACACTCTAGGAAGCATCTGAATAGGTATGTCAAACAATTTTAACAACTCTCCATCCCACTCTTCTTTTTCAATATTAAAAAGTGAAGTTCTAGATGCATTTGTTATATCTGTTAAATGATTTTTTTCTTTTGTAAGGTTATATATGAGGTATGAATCAACTGTGCCAAACATTATCTCACCATTGGCTGCCCTTTCTCTCGACCCAGGGACATTATCTAAAATCCATTTTATTTTTGTAGCTGAAAAATAAGGATCTAACATTAGGCCTGTTTTTTTTCTAATTGTTGGTTCATGTCCTAATTCTTTTAAATCCATGCAGAAATCGATAGTTCTTCTATCCTGCCAAACTATCCCAGGGTATATGGGTGAACCAGATTCCTTTTCCCATAGTATTGTTGTTTCGCGCTGATTAGTAATTCCACAGCTTTCAATTGTTAAATTTTCATTAATATTTAGATTATCTATGGATCTCATGACTGTATCTAAAATATTTTTTGGATCCACTTCAACCCAACCATTTTTAGGATAAGTTAAGTCATACTCTTCTTGTGAGCTTGAAACGCTCTCTAAGTTGTTATTAAAAACTACAGCTCTTGAGCTTGTTGTTCCCTGATCTATCGATAAAAAATGCTTCATTTTGATCCCCAAATTTAATAATTATCCACAATTTATTCACTGATTGCCAACAGAAAAAAAACAGCTTATATACACTATATAGTGAAAAAAAAGTAAATTGTCACAATATATAGTGTTTTTTTACTTGATTCTTTATCCACAACTTGTAATATTAGGTACAAGACGGATATAAAAGTTAGTGTAACTGCAGACACACAAACTTCTTCCAAAATTGTAAAGAAAACTCTAGAAAAGAGTGAAGAATTTTTTGAGATAAATTTAGGGAAAATTAGATAAGCATGGAAACAAAAATACAATCTGAAAGCACGACAACAAAAATTACTAAAGAACTAGGAATTAATGAGGTTGAATTAACAGCTCCTGGAAGGCTCAGAGTTATTAAAAGAAATGGGAAAGTGGTTGCTTTTGAGGAAGATAAAATAAAAGTTGCAGTAACAAAAGCTTTTTTAGCAATAGAGTCTGGAAATGCAGCAGCAAGTGACAGAATACATAAAAAAGTGAATCAAATCACTGAAAGTGTAATTGAGGTTTTTGAAAGAAGAATGCCATCAGGTGGAACTCTTCACATAGAAGAAATACAAGATCAGGTAGAGCTTCAGCTAATGAGATCTGAGGAACTCGAAGTTGCAAGAAGCTATATTTTATATAGAGCAGGAAGAACTCAAGAAAGGAAGAAAGTTGCACCAATAGTTGATATTCCAGACGTTCCAAATATTAATATAACCAAAAGTGATGGTTCAAAAGTTCCTTTAGACGTAGAAAGACTTGCATCATTAATAGCTGATGCCTGTGATGGTTTGGCTGATGTCTCAATAAATGAGGTTCTAAATGAAGCGCTTAAGAACCTTTATGATGGTGTTTCTATATCCGATATGAGATCAAGCTTGATTATGTCTGCTAGAACAAAAGTAGAAAAAGAGCCGAACTATTCTTTTGTTACTGCAAGAATACTAATGGATCAGATTAGAAATGAAGCGCTAGGGTTTTTAAATATTGCAGAAGATGCAACATATGAACAAATGGAACAATATTATCCTAAGGCTCTAAGCGCATACATAGACAAAGGAATTGAGCTAGATATTCTGGATGAAGAATTAAAAAACTATGATCTTGTTAAGCTTGGAAATGCAATAGATCATACAAGAGATAATCAGTTCACTTATTTAGGGTTACAGACTCTATATGACAGATATTTCATTCACTCAGATGAAATAAGATATGAGTTACCTCAGGTATTCTTTATGAGGGTTGCTATGGGCTTAGCAATAGAAGAAGAGGAAAGAGAAGAAAGAACAATAGAATTTTATAGGCTACTATCAAGCTTTGACTATATGAGCTCGACTCCAACCTTATTTAACTCAGGAACAAAAAGACCCCAGCTATCATCTTGCTACCTAACTACAGTACCAGATGATCTTGATGGTATATTTGGAGCAATTAAAGATGATGCTCTTTTATCAAAATGGGCAGGTGGTCTTGGTAATGACTGGACCCCGGTAAGAGCAATGAATTCATACATTAAAGGAACAAACGGCAAAAGCCAAGGCGTTGTCCCCTTCCTAAAAGTTGCAAATGATACTGCAGTCGCTGTTAATCAAGGTGGGAAAAGAAAAGGTGCAATGTGTGCGTATCTAGAAACATGGCATCTTGATATCGAAGAATTCTTAGATCTAAGAAAAAATACAGGTGATGACAGAAGAAGAACTCATGATATGAATACAGCAAACTGGGTGCCTGATTTATTTATGAAAAGAGTTGAAGAAGGTGCGAATTGGACACTATTCTCCCCAGGTGAAACACCAGATTTACATGATCTAACAGGAAAAGAATTTGAACAAAAATATGCTGAATATGAAGCAAAAGCTGCAGCTGGAAAAATGGATCAAGCAAAATCTATACCGGCAAAAGAGCTTTGGAGAAAAATGTTAACGATGCTATTTGAAACAGGTCATCCTTGGATAACTTTTAAAGATGCATGTAATCTAAGATCACCTCAACAGCACACTGGGGTAATCCACTCTTCAAACCTTTGCACAGAAATAACATTAAATACTTCAGCAGACGAAATTGCTGTATGTAATCTTGGGTCTGTCAATTTATCAAGGCATATGAAAGATGGTAGATTGGACGAGGATAAGGTAAAGCAGACTGTTTCAACCGCAATAAGAATGCTTGATAACGTAATTGATATCAATTATTACTCCGTAGATACAGCAAAAAATTCAAATATGAAGCACAGACCTATCGGTCTTGGGCTTATGGGCTTTCAAGATGCTCTTTACAAGCAAAATATTCCATACTGCAGCAATGAAGCTGTTGAATTTGCAGATAAAAGCATGGAGTTGATCAGCTACCATGCAATTCATGCATCAACAGAGCTTGCAAAAGAACGTGGGGCCTACCAAACCTTTGATGGTTCTCTCTGGAGTCAAGGAATACTTCCAAAAGACTCTTTAAAGATACTAATAGAAAACAGAGGAAGCCAATATATAAATGTTGATGAAACTGAGACTTTGGATTGGCATACATTAAGAGAAAAGGTAAAAAGTGATGGTATGAGAAATTCAAATGTTATGGCTATAGCTCCGACGGCTACAATCTCAAATATCACTGGAGTGACGCAATCTATAGAACCAACCTATCAGAACTTATATGTTAAATCTAATCTTTCTGGGGAATTCACAATAGTAAATCCTCATCTAGTGGATAAGCTAAAAAGCCTTAATCTTTGGGATGATGTAATGATTAACGACCTTAAGTACTTTGAAGGCAGTTTGTCACAAATATCAAGGATACCTGATGATGTAAAAAAATTATTCTCAACTGCTTTTGAGGTTGAACCAAAATATATAGTTGAATCTGCAAGCAGAAGACAAAAATGGATAGATCAGGCTCAATCCCTAAATCTATATATTAATAATGCAGATGGTAAAAAGTTAGATATTACATATAGAATGGCATGGTACTCAGGATTGAAAACAACTTACTACCTGAGATCGCTTGCCGCAACAACAACAGAAAAATCAACAGTAAAACAAGGAAACTTGAATGCTGTTAGCGCAGAAGTTAAAGAAGCGCCACAACAGGAACTTGGGGCACCAGCACCGGTTCCTACAGCTTGCTCTTTGGATGATCCAGATTGCGACGCTTGCCAATAAAAAAGGAGAATAGAATGTTAAATTGGGATGAATACAATACAGAAGAAACAAACCAAGTTGCTCAAAAAGCACCTGCTCAAACAAAAGAAGAAAAGGAAGTCATAGTAAAGCTTGAAGAATCTCCATCGTTTGAAGCAACATCAGAAGAGGGAAACAGAGCAGAAATAGCGAGAGCCTCGCTTGAACAGCTTGACGTGCAAGATGGTATTAAAGAGCTGGATGAAATGAAGGGTGGAAGAGTTGAGGTAGATCAGAAAGCAATGATAAATTGCAAAGCAGACCTAAATCAATTGGTACCATTCAAATACGACTGGGCATGGCAAAAATATCTTGACGGCAGTGCAAACCACTGGATGCCGCAAGAGATCAATATGACAAATGATATTGCATTATGGAAATCAGAAGATGGTCTTACTGATGATGAAAGGACAATTGTTAAAAGAAACCTAGGTTTCTTTTCAACTGCTGATTCACTAGTAGCAAATAATCTTGTTTTAGCAATCTATAGGTTAATTACCAATCCCGAATGCAGACAATACATCCTTAGACAAAGTCTAGAAGAAGCAATACACACTCATGCCTATCAATACTGCATTGAGTCTTTGGCTATGGATGAAGGCGAGATATTTAATATGTATAGAGAAATACCATGTGTGGCAAAAAAAGCATCATGGGGACTTAAATATACTAAAGAAATTTCCGATCCAAATTTCCAAACTGGAACAGAAGAGACAGACAAGCAGCTACTTCGTAACTTAATAGCTTTCTATTGTGTTTTAGAAGGAATTTTCTTTTACTGTGGTTTTACACAAATTCTTTCTATGGGAAGAAGAAATAAAATGACTGGTACTTCTGAACAATTTCAATATATTCTAAGAGATGAATCGATGCATGTTAATTTTGGAATTGATGTGATAAACCAAATAAAAATTGAGAACCCCCACCTTTGGGATGAGCAAATGAAAAGCGAAGCTGCTCAAATGATACTAGAGGGTACAGAGTTAGAGATACAATACGCAAGAGACACTATGCCAAGAGGGGTGTTAGGTATGAATGCATCGATGATGGAAGAGTATCTGAAGTTTATTGCCAACAGAAGACTTACTCAAATAGGGCTTGAAGAAGAATTTAAAGGCGTTACAAATCCGTTTCCTTGGATGTCAGAGATAATGGATCTTAGAAAAGAAAAGAATTTCTTTGAAACAAGAGTGATCGAATATCAAACAGGCGGGGCCCTTAATTGGGAGTAACCAACCCATTTAAAAAAAAGCCTCTTCTAAGAGGCTTTTTTCATGAATGGATGTTTTTTGTTTCTATTGGCGCTTGCATACCTCTAATATTAAAAAGTTCAAACTCAACTGAACTTACAGCGACTATTATTTATTCAATAGGTATTTTTATGATGTTTGGTTTTAGCGCCCTCTATCATAGGGTTAACTGGAAACCAAGAATATCAAGTTTAATGAGGAGGCTTGATCACTCATCGATTTTCATAATGATAGCTGGAACGTTCACACCTATATGTCTTTTAGTAATTCCTAAGCCAACTGGTATAAATCTCTTAATAATAATTTGGATAATCGCTGGATTAGGGATACTTCAGTCAATGGTGTTTACTAATATGCCGAGAGTACTTAGAGCAGGTCTCTACCTTGGTGCTGGATATATAGCGATTCCATATATGTCGATAATGTTTTCTGTAATGGGTTTTACTAATTTTGCTTTAACAGTTGCCGGCGGAACAATATATTCAGTTGGAGCTATTAGTTATGGTTTTAAATTTCCAGATATTAGCCCAAAGTACTTTGGCTTTCATGAATTTTTTCATTTACTTGTTTGTATTGCTGCTATCTTACATTTCATAGTTATCTACTCAATTGTTGGAACATAGAGCATGAAGTTATATTCTAGTAAAGTAGCGCCTAGTCCAAAAAAGGTTCTAGTTTTTATCGCTGAAAAAAATATAGACAATATTGAGATTATAAATATAGACCTAGCGCAACTAGAACATAAGACACCTGAATATAAAAAAATTGCCCCAAACTCTAAAATACCTGCCTTGGTGCTAGATGATGACACAATAATTCTTGAAACAACTGCTATATGCAGATATCTAGAGGAGCTTTATCCCAGCCCTAACTTATTTGGAGAAAATCCAATTGAAATAGCTTCAATAGAAATGTGGTACTCAAGAATTACAAATGAATTGATGTATCCATTAATGATAGGTTTTAGACATACTCATCCTGCGATGAGTCAAATAGAAAATCAGTTTCCCGATTACGGCCTATCTCAAAGAGAGAATGCAAAAAATTCTTTAAGAATTTTTGATAAGATTTTGTTTGAGAATGAATATGTTGCGGGACAAAGATTTACTTATGCTGATATACAAATGGCCGTCTCACTTCAATTCCTTGTAGGGCTGAATAAGATTAAGCTAAGCGAGTATAAAGCCCTAGATGCGTACATTGAAATGATAAATGCACGCCCTAGTTTTAATAAACCTTAAGAATCCTTATTTAATAGCTCAAATATTTTAAGCGTCTGCTCACCACCATTCTGAAGCGCTCTTGCATCAGACATATCAGATATGTTATCCCAGCTTGCTGCAATATTTTCAGGCGTCATATCTTCACCTGTGCCTAAAGAAACTCCCATAGTCTCATGAATAAAAATTCTTGAAAAAACACCTGCTCCTGCTGCCATTACAGCACCATTTGGAGCTTGGTCACTTGCTAGGTATAACACTGCTGGAGTTACGTATTCTGGTTGCATATTTTTACCAAAGTCTTCAGGTATTAAACCTTCTGTCATTCTTGTGTATGCAACAGGCGTAATAGAGTTAGAAAATACATTGTATTTTTGCCCTTCTATTTTTAGTGTGTTCATCAAACCAATCATCGCCATTTTTGCTGCTCCATAATTTGCTTGACCAAAATTTCCAAAAACCCCACTGGATGAGCTTGTAAATATAATCCTTCCATAACCTTGCTCTCTCATAATTGGATAAATAGTATGTGTACAGTTTAATGTTCCCTGAAAATGAACATCCATAACAAGATTAAAGTCTTCCATAGTGACATTATGAAAACTTTTATCTCTAAGAATGCCAGCATTATTAACAAGAATGTCTATCCTTCCCCACTTATCCATGACTTCTTTTACCATAGATTGTATAGCTCCTAAATCAGTAACACTTGCTCCATTAGCAATTGCTTCACCACCTTCGGAAATAATTTGGTCTACAACCTCATTAGCAGCATCACTTGCACCGCTTCCATCAACACTTCCACCCAAATCATTAACAACTACTTTAGCTCCTCGCCTAGCAAGTTCTAAGGCATGCTGCTTTCCAATGCCGCCACCAGCTCCAGTAACAATTGCTACCTGGTCGTCAAATCTAATAGTCATTTAGTATCTCCTGTTTTAAATCTTGTATTAAGAATTCCAATAAAAAGTATTTTATATCAAAAGCTATAACTAATACTATTTTTAAATAGCAAAAGCTTTTTTTACAAAAAAAATAATAGAAAGTTTATGATATAGAAATGTTTGAATATCCAGATCTTTCGCTAGAAAAAGTTGAGCTAAATAATAAGAAACTTAATCTTAATGTTTGGCTCGATCACGCTCTGAATAATATTTTGTGGGAAGAAGGATTTATTAATATTTTTGGCAAAACACATAAAATTCCTAGACTACAAGCATGGTATGCAGATAAAAATATAAGTTATAAATACTCTGGGAAAACCCTTAATCGAAATAACTGGAATGAAACGTTAATAGTTATAAAAAATTACATCGAAAGTACTACTAATGAAAAATTTAATTCTGTTTTAGCTAATCTCTATAGAGACGGAAATGATTCCATGGGTCTTCATGCAGATGATGAAAAAGAACTGGGGCATGAGCCGATCATTGCCTCTCTTTCACTAGGCGCTTCAAGAAAGATATATTTTAAACATAAGTACAAAAAAATTAACTTCAATTTAGATCAAAATCATGGTGATTTGATAGTTATGAAGGGTCTAACTCAGAAGTTTTGGAAACACGAAATAAAAAAGGAAAAAAAGGTTATTTTACCTAGAGTAAATTTAACTTTTAGGAATATAATTGACTGATAATTTTTATATAGGAATCAAAAATGAGCGAAAGAATTAAAGTTGTTGTTACTGGTGCTGCTGGACAAATTGCATATTCGTTAATACCAAGACTGGTAGATGGTAAAACTTTTGGGAATAAAATAGTTGATTTATGTCTTGTTGAAATACCTCAAGTTGTGAGTAAGCTAGAGGGTTTGGTAATGGAGCTAGATGACTCTTATTTTCCTCATATGGGGGAAGTTACATACACAGATAACTTTGATGAAGCCTCTAATGATGCTGACTGGTTTTTGCTTGTTGGCAGCATACCAAGAGGAATTGTTTATGAAGGAAAAAAGATTGAAGAAAGATCAGACCTGCTAAAAATTAATGGTGGTATATTTGTTAAACAGGGCGAATCCATTGGAAAAAATGGTAAGCAAAATGCAAAAATTCTTGTAGTAGGCAATCCAGCTAATACAAATGCGTTGATAGGAAAAAATTCTGCAAAAAATGATGGGCAGCTTTGGATGGCAATGACAATGCTAGATTCAAGCAGGGCTAAATCTGTTATTGCAAAAAAGACAAATAAATCTGTAAAAAATATTAAGCATATGATTATTTGGGGAAATCATAGCCCGACAATGTATCCGGATATTGAAAATTCAAAAATTGATAATGTTTATGGTAGAGAAATGATCGATGATACTAATTGGATAGAAAGCTCTTTCTTGCCAACTGTTCAACAAAGAGGCAAAGCTGTTATAGAGGCCAGAGGAGCTTCATCAGCAACATCAGCTGCAAAAGCTGCGTTAGATACTATAATTGCTTGTGAGAACGCTACAGCTGAAGGAGATTGCTTCAGTGCAGCCATTACAAGTGACGGTTCATATGGTGTTCCAGAGGGTTTGATATGTGGTTACCCCCTAATAACTCTTGAAGATGGTTCGGTTGAGATTAAAAGAGATATTGCATTATCAGACTTTGCAAAATCAAAATTTAAAGTATCTATAGATGAACTTTTATCTGAAAGAGAGGCTGTTCAGCATCTGCTTTCATAAATGAAACTTAGCAAGGACATAGAAGGAATAATTTTAGATATCCTTACTAATGAGGATTGCTCTAAGGTTATTTTATCAACTAGCAAAGAAGTATCATCCTTAATTAGTAATCTAGAAAAAACATCTATAGAAGAAATTTCTATAACTCCAAATATATCTAAATTAGGTGAAGAGCATTGTGATATTTTTATTGTTTTAGATGATATTAAGATTAGCCAAGTGAACATTGGAACAATAAAAAATCTAATTAGCTCTAAAATAATTATATTTACAAATGACCCTGATCTGGATAACGAAACAATGATTAAAATGGGCCTTCAAAAAGAACTCTCTGATAAAGAAAACCAATATAGATGTTTCTCATACAATCTAGACACCTATAATAATAAAAGATCTTGGAATAACGCTGATGGCTGGGCAAATCCAGAAAATTTTAATAAATTTAGGTGGTAGATAATATATATATTCTAGTTACTATTAAAATGTTTTTAAATTTATGTGAAGTTAAGATTTATTCATGATTAAATTTAAAGCATTTGTTTTTATAACTATTTTTTCTTTTAGCTCAATCGCCACTGCAGGTGCTACTGAATGTGGAAGCGGTGAATGTCCTGTCTTAGAAAGGGCTAAAGATGTTGGTGATGCAGCCATTAAAGACCTTGCGCCTTATATAGGGTTTGCTTTGATAATTGGCTTAGCACAATCCGGCGGAGCGAGCTCATTGGACTCTGCAATGTTTGGGCTGGATAAGAATGATTACGATAATGGTATACAGTTACTAGACCCATCAAGCAAATATTCCATAGACGTTTTAAGCTTTTCTGACCATAATTCATTTGACCCGTTAAGGAAAAATAATTTCTCTGTTAACGTTTTCGAAATTAAATATAAGTTTAACTAAGATTTTAACTGCGGAAATAGTATTACGTCTCTAATAGATGTCTGATTTGTTATCATCATAACAACCCTATCAATACCAATACCAACACCAACAGCAGGTGGCATACCGTGCTCTAATGAAGTTATATAGTCTTGGTCATATGACATAGCTTCTTTATCTCCAGCATCCTTAGCTTTAACTTGCGCTCTAAATCTGTTGGCTTGATCATCAGGGTCATTAAGTTCACAAAAGCCATTAGCAATTTCTTTTCCACCAATAAATAATTCGAACCTATCTGCTATCTCAGGATTGTCATTGTTTCTTCTTGATAAAGGCGAAACCTCTACTGGATAACCGATAACAAAAGTCGGCTGAATTAGTTTGCTCTCAACAGTTTCCTCAAATAGCTCTAAGAGCTCCTTGCCATTTATTTTTTCGAGATCATCCTCTGAAAGGTTTTTATTTTCTTCTAAAACTAAATTTGAGAGAGTCTCCTTTCTAAAATCTGAAAGGTCAATATTATCTTCACCCCAATTTATTTTTAATGTTCCACAAATTTCTTCTGCGGCATCTTTAATCATATCTTCAGTGAATTTAATTGTTCTATCTAATGAAGAATAAGCTTCATAGTATTCAAGCATAGTAAACTCAGGATTATGTCTTGTTGATAAGCCCTCATTTCTAAAGCTTCTATTAATCTCAAAAACCCTTTCAAAACCACCAACTAAGAGCCTTTTTAAGTAGAGTTCAGGAGCAATTCTAAGATATAAATCTCTGTCTAATGCATTATGTTTAGTAATAAATGGTCTTGCTACAGCCCCGCCTGGAATTGGATGCATCATTGGTGTCTCTACTTCAATAAAATTTCTATTCCTTAAAGATAATCTCATTGAATCAATAATTTTAGTCCTATCTAAAAAAACTTGTTTAGACTCATCGCTGCTCATAAGATCTAGATACCTTTGTCTATATCTTATTTCAATATCAGAAAGGCCTTTAAATTTATCAGGCATTGGTCTTACAGATTTGGTAATCAATACTGTGTTTGATGCCTCTATAGTCAATTCATCTGTTCTAGTTTTAAAGAGCTTGCCCTCAACGCCAATAATATCGCCAAGATCCCATGTCTTAAAGTCCTCATATAGCTCTTTATCAACTGTATTCTTGCTTATATATATTTGAATATCTCCACTTCCATCTCTTATGGTTGCAAAGCTAGCATTTCCCATAATTCTTCTTAATACAACTCTTCCTGCAACTGATATACCTGTTATATTTTTTTCCTCTAGCTCTTCTTTTGTTAGTTGAGAAAAATGAGAGATTAAATCTTTTGCATAGTTTTCTTTGTAAAAATTATTTATATAAGCTTTTTTATTTGATCTAAGAACTTCAAGTTTCTTCCTTCGCTCTTCTATTATTCCCTCTTCTCCACCAATATTTTCTTCTGACATCTATACCCCCTCGTTAAGGCTACATTTAATAAATTCGTCTATTTCACCATTTAAAACTGCTGAAGTATTTCCAGTTTCATAACCGGTTCTTAGATCTTTTATTCGAGATTGGTCCAGTACATAGGATCTGATCTGACTGCCCCAGCCAATATCAGACTTACTTTCTTCTAATACCTGTCTCTCTTCATTTTGTTTTTGTAATTCTAACTCGTAAAGCTTTGATTTAAGTTGTTTAAAAGCATTTTCTTTATTCTTATGCTGAGATCTATCGCTTTGGCATTGAGCAACAACACCTGAGGGTTCATGTGTAAGCCTAACAGCAGAATCCGTTTTATTGACATGCTGACCTCCTGCACCTGAAGCTCTGTATGTATCTATACGAATATCAGATGGGTTTATTTCAATCTCTATTGAATCATCAACCTCAGGTGAAATAAATACAGAAGCAAACGATGTATGTCTTCTGTTACCAGAATCAAAAGGTGATTTTCGCACTAACCTATGTATTCCTGTTTCTGTTCTTAACCACCCATATGCATGATCACCCTCTACATATAGTGATGCTGATTTAATCCCAGCTACTTCACCATGAGAAATTTCTGTAATTGAGATTTTAAAGTTTCTGCTTTCTGCCCATTTAGAGTACATTCTTAATAGCATTTCTGCCCAGTCTTGAGCCTCCGTCCCTCCAGAACCTGATTGAATATCAACATAAGCAGATGATGGGTCCATTTTATTTGTGAACATTCTTCTAAACTCTAAATCAATAACGCCCTGCTCCATTTCAGTAAATTCTTGTAAAATTTCTTTTATAGCATCATCATCGGACTCTTCTAGAGCCATCTCTAAAAGCATAAGACTGTCAGAAACCTTTTCTTTTATTAAATTGTAATTTTCAATTGCTTTTTCAAGTGAAGATTTTTCTTTGTTTAGGCTTTGAGATAAGTCTAGATCTGACCATACCTCTTCAGTAGAAAGGCTTTCTTCAATAAATTTTAGTCTTTTTTCCTTATCATCGAGCGCAAAAGGCCCATTAGCAATTTCTACTAGCCTTAAATTTAAATCGTTCAAAGACGAATTGAGTTCAGCTTGATCCACTTAATTATTTTTAATTATAAACTTAAATATATCATCTTTTGATGCAGGCATTTTAACTGCGTACTCTTTACCTTCCATAGCTTCTAGTAAATTTTTTGGAACTTCAGATAGTTGTAGCCCAGCTTTTTTAACAACATCAGGAAATTTAGCCGGGTGAGCTGTTGAGAGGATCAGCGTATGCCCTTTAAGTTTATTATTAAGAGAATCAACAGATGATGTACCTACAGCTGTATGTGGATCGACAAGATAATTGTATTTATCTTTAATATATTTCATGTGCGCAATTGTTTCATCGTTTTTTACTGTGTGACTAAGAAAAATATCCTTACTTTTATTCCAAATCTTTCCCTCTAGTTCAATGGGAGTATTTGGAAATGCCGAATATAATTTTAAGCATATTTTGGAATCTCTTTCTGCATACAAATCATAAATTAATCTTTCAAAGTTACTTGCAATACTTATGTCCATGCTTGGAGACAGGGTTTCATAAACAGCTTTTTTAGAATAATCATTATTTCTAAAAAATCTATCTAAAATATTATTATCATTAACAGCAACTATTATTTTTTCTAATGGCATGCCCATTTTGCTAGCGGCATAACAAGCAAAAACATTGCCAAAATTTCCAGTTGGCACAGAGAAATTAATGCCTTTTGAGAAATTATTAACCACTAGGGTTGCATAAAAATAATAGCAGATTTGTCCAATAATTCTCACCCAATTAATTGAATTTACTGCCAGCAGATATTGATTATCTTTTAAAAATGATCTTTCTTTAAAACCCTGTTTAACAATATCCTGGCAGTCGTCGAAACTACCATCAACAAGAAGGGTGAAGACATTATCACTTTTTACTGTTGTCATCTGTCTTCGTTGTATATCTGACATGTTTCTATCAGGCAGTAATATAAAACTTTTAATAGAATCAAATCTTTTGCATGCATCAATTGCCGCAGAGCCTGTATCTCCAGAGGTGGCACCCAGAACTATAGCAGTCTTGTTATTTTTTTTTAGTGTTTTGTTGAAGAAGGCTGCTGCAAGCTGCAATCCAAAATCTTTAAAAGCCGCAGTGGGTCCATGAAACAGCTCGAGAACTGATTTTTCTTCATCAAGCGAACGAATTGGTGCAAAATTTTTGTCTGAAAAATCATGCCATGTTTTGTCTAAAAGCTCTAAAACCTCACTTTGTTGAAATGAAGATGATGTATACAGAGGAACGATCTGCTTTGCTACGTCTAAAAATGTTTTTTGTTTTTTAAGATTATCGAGATTGACCTGAGGCCATTCATTTGGCATGAACAAACCCCCATCTGAAGCAAGGCCCTGAAGAAGAACTTCTTCAAATGTCTTATTACTATCCCCTCCTCTTGTACTATGAAAGAGCATTAGTCTGTACTTTCTATTCTTATTGTTCTTAAATTTTTAATAGTATCTAAAGATAGAATCTTATCTTTTATGCCTTCGAGCTTATCCTCTTTAAATATATCTGTAATTAAAATTATCGGCACTATATTTTTTCCAAGCTCATCTTTTTGAACCATTGACTCAATGCCAATGCTTTCTTCAGCAAGCCTTGTGGTAATTGAGGCCATTACTCCAGGATTATCTTCAGCTTCAATAAAGAAATAATATTGAAATGAAAATTCTCCAAAGTCTTTAATTGGTTTCTGGTTAATTGAGCTAACAACGTTCAGAATATCTTCATTTGAATTAGCTAAATGTATGATATCTGATATCAAACCAGATGCCGTTGATTCTTGACCGGCACCAGATCCAGCAATATGAATTTTTCCAATAAGATCAGTATCAACCTCGATTCCATTTCTGACACCTTTTAAATTTGCTAAATATGATTTTTTAGAAACAAGTGCTGGATGAGCTCTTAGTTCAATCTTATCTTCGTTATCCTCAGAAATTGCAAGATGTTTTATCGTATACCCAAGCATTTCAGCATAGATAAAATCTTTTTTATCAATTTTTGTTATGCCTTCAATATAAAAATCTTTTGGAGGAAGTGACGAGCCATATGCAATAGATGAAAGTAAACCAATTTTGTGAGCAGCATCTACTCCTTCAATATCAAATGATGGGTCGGGCTCTGCATAACCCTCCTTTTGGGCTAGCTCTAATGTGTCATCAAATTCATTTCCTTCTTCCATGTTAGATAAAATAAAGTTGGATGTTCCGTTAAGCATGCCAGATATTTTTTTTATCTTATTTGGGGCAAGCTCCTCTTTAAGCATCTTCACTATTGGGGTACCGGCACATACTGCAGCTTCAAATAATACTTTAACTTTGTTTTTGTTTGCTTCCGCAAAAATTTCGTCGCCATGATTAAAAATAACAGCTTTGTTTGCTGTTATCACATGCTTTCCAGCCCTAATTGATTTCAATATAAGTTCACGTGCAACCTCGACGCCACCAATCAATTCAACCACTACATCTATATCTTGTTCTGGAATATCAAAAATATCTCTAAAAATAGGAGTAGCTCCTGGGTTACATTTTGGATTGTCTCTTCTTGCCCCAATGCAAGCAATATTAATATCAACTCCAGCTTTGGTAATGTAATTATTATTTGACTCTATTGCATTAAACATACCAGTGGCAACATTACCCCAACCACATATTCCTACTTTCAATGTTTTCATTTAATTACCTAAAATATTTTTAATGCCTCTAACTGCCTGTCTTATTCTTTGCTCATTTTCAATTAAGGAAAAACGAACATAATTATCCCCTTCAATTCCAAAGCCTGCACCTGGTGATACTGCAACTTTAGCTTCAGATATTAACATTTTACTAAACTCAAGAGACCCTAAATTTTCAAACTTTTTAGGTACTTTAGCCCAAACAAACATTGTTGCAAGTGGCTTCTCAATGCTCCAGCCAATTCTATTCAAACCATCGCATAATTCATCCCTTCTAGATTTATATATATTACTAATATGTTTAACCTCATCATCACATTCATTTAATGCTTTTATGGCTGCAACCTGAATAGGAGTAAAGGTTCCATAGTCTAAATATGATTTCATTTTTTTTAAAGCCTCTATAAGATCCTTATTTCCACAGCAAAATCCTACTCTCCAGCCAGGCATATTATAGGATTTTGACATAGTAAAAAATTCAACTGCTATATCTTTTGCGCCATCAACCTCTAGAATTGATGGTGACTTATAACCATCAAAAGTAATATCTGAATATGCCAAATCATGAATTACCCAAATGTCATATTTTTTACCAATTTTAATAATTTTCTCGAAGAAAAATTTATCTGCTATTTGAGTTGTTGGGTTAGAAGGAAAATTAATAATAATCATTTTTGGTTTTTTTACAGACTTTAAAATACTGGTCTCAATATCATCTATAAAATTATCTAAGTTTTCTTTCAATGGAACTGATTTTAAATTAGCGCCAGCTATGACAACTCCATAAGAATGGATTGGATAAGTTGGTGATTGAACTATCACAGAGTCATTTGGGGAAAGTGTGGCCAAGGAAAGATGAGCTATACCCTCTTTAGAGCCCATGCAAGTTACAACCTCTTTATCAATACATAAATCAACTCCATGCTTTCTTTTATACCAATCTGCAATAGCGAGTCTTAATTTTGGAATTCCCGCTGATTGGGAGTATCTATGTGTTAAAGGGTTTTTTACAGTTTCCGTAAGCTTGTCTACTATAGCTTGGGGCGTAGCTTGATCGGGATTACCCATACCTAGGTCAATAATATCCTCTCCGAGAGATCTGGCTTTGCTCTTTAAGTTATTTATTTCAGAGAATATATAAGGAGGTAGTTTATCTGCATTTACAAATCTGAGATCAGGCATAATTTACTCCATCAGCCTCTTAATGAGTTCATCAGGTGGCACATATCCTTTTATTTGGGAGCCATTACTTGTAAAAATTGCAGGAGTGCCTGTAACGCCAAGATTTTTTCCAAGATTATATTGTTCAGTGATGGGTTGATTGGTGCAAAAAAGTGATTTTATTTCACCATCTTCTTTAAGTGTTGATAGTAAATTTTTTTTATCATCTGAGCACCATACACTCACCATCTTCTGATAGGTTTTGCCATCAATACCTGACCTTGGAAAAGCAGCATAATTTACAGATATCCCAAGATTATTATATTCACTGATCTGACTATGAAATTTTCTACAGTACCCACAGTCAACATCAGTAAATACAAATATATTATGTTTTTGATTTTCAGACTTGTACTGAATTAAATCTTCAACTGGTATTGCATCTAAAAGAACTTTCCTTCTATTATCTAAATCCACTATGCTCAAATTCTTTACACTACCTTTTTCAATTTGATACAAATCGCCATATATAAAATAATTACCATCTTCAGATACATATAATGGCTGCAGATCACCAAAATAAACTTTGAAAAGACCATCAATAACTGATTCTTCGATGGACTCAATTTTTGATTCTGGAGGAAGAACAGCTAAAACTTTTTCTTCAATAGTATTTGTGTACGAAAATAATGAAAGGAAGAATATACAATAAAGAGAATGACTTTTCATTTTAGCCTCGTGGATGATGTTTTTTCAAAATATCACTTAATCTTTGTTTTGCGATATGAGTATATATTTGAGTTGTCGATAAGTCACTATGGCCAAGCAACATTTGCACAGATCTTAAGTCTGCGCCTCTATTTAATAGATGGGTTGCAAATGCATGTCTTAAAGTATGTGGTGAGATATTTGAATTTAGATTACATTTCTTTAAATAAACTTTCATTCTATTCCAAAAGCTCACCCTGCTTATTCCCTTGTTTCTATTGCTTAAAAATAACTCTTTTGCTTGGCTCTTGGCTCTAACTAATAAGTAGTTAGTAATTGCATTATGAGCTTGGTCACCAAATGGTATTAATCGCTCCTTTGAGCCCTTTCCCATAATTCTAATAACTCTTCTATTCATATCAATATTATTAAATTTAATGCCTATAAGCTCAGAAACTCTTACTCCAGTTGCATATAGGAGCTCAACCATTGCTCTGTCTCTTATTTCAATATTGCTATTATTTTTTATTGAGGATAAAAGGATTTCAACATCTTTTTCTGACATAGAGCTTGGGAGGTTTTTATTTTGTTTTGGGATTGGTATGTCTTCAGTTGGTATGTCTTTTATATATTTTTTCTTTTTTAGAAATAAAAAATAGGATTTGATTGATGATATTTTTCTATTTACTGATGAGCTCTTAAAGTCATCATCAAATAAATATTTAATATATTTATTTATATCTTGAGATGTAACTGATTTGGCTGGGATTTTTAAAACTTTCATAGACCATTCCATGAAATGTATTAGGTCAGATTGATATGATTTTACAGAGTTTTGTGAAAGACCTTTTTCTATATAAAGATAATCTAAAAAGGATCTAGTAATAGGATCCTTTAAGAGATACCTTTTCATTGAACTAGTCTAATCTTTCTTTAATTCTTGCAGACTTACCAGATCGATCTCTTAGATAAAATAGTTTAGCCTGTCTAACATCACCTTTTCTTTTAACAGTAATTGAATCAATCATTGGGCTATGTGTTTGAAAAGTTCTTTCAACACCTATACCGCTAGAAATTTTTCTTACAATAAAGGAAGAGTTAAGTCCGCCTTTTTTTACACCCATAACAACGCCTTCAAAAGCCTGCAGTCTTGAGCGCTGTCCTTCTTTTACTTTGACAGAAACCACAACTGTATCTCCCGGTCTGAATGATGGAACATCTGTTTTAAGCTGTCTTTTTTCAAATTGTTGAACAATTTGAGCAGGTGATTTTTCTTCTAATGAAACAGAAGGTGCTTGATCGCCTTCTTCATTTGCAGTTTCAGATGATTCTAAAGAAGCCTCATCATTTGATTGAGTTTCTTCTGCTCCGCTTTCTAAATTAGAAGCATCTTCGTTTGTTGTATTATCTTTGTCTGTCATTTTTTAATCCACCTAAAAAGTGCTATAGGATATCCTTAGTTAGCAATTCTTCCAAGAGTTTTTTTTGTTTATTTGTCAATTTTACATTATTTAATAGTTCTGGTCTTCTTAAATAAGTTTGAATTAAAGAATTTTTCGCTCTCCATTCTTTTATTTCGTTATGATTTCCGGACAAAAGAACATCTGGTACTGTCATATCTTCAAATATTTCAGGTCTCGTGTAGGCATGCCCTTTAAGCAAACCATTAGAAAATGTATCATTTTTTAATGAATTATTGTTACCAATAGTACCTGGAATAACTCTTATGATTGCATCTATCGTGCAAAGTGCTGCAGCTTCACCACCATTTAGAATAAAATCTCCCAAAGAGATCTCTTCATCTACATACTTATCAATAAACCTTTGATCAATGCCTTCATATCTTCCACAAACAAACGTAAGATTTTTTTCATTTGAAAGTTTTTGAACTTTTTTTTGATCTAATTTAGATCCTTGTGGAGAGAAGTTAATAACAAGACCTCTGTCATTTTTAGGGATTTCTTTGAGGGTATTAGCTAATGGCTCTGCCATCATTAACATCCCTTCTCCTCCTCCATATGGTTTAGAGTCAACTTGTCTATGCTTATTAATAGATTTTTGTCTAATATCTAAGCAGTTTATTCTTACATTTCCGCTACTAATTGATTGACCAACCAAACCATAATCTAGAAATGAAAACATCTCTGGAAAAATTGTTAGTATATTAATATTCATTATTTTAAAAGTCTTTTGGCCAATCTACTGTTATTGTTTCATCATCAATACTAAGTATAAAAACTTTTTTAACAAAGGGAATTTGTCTTTTCTTGGAATCAATTGATGACTCTGATGGAAAAATCTCTAATAAATCATTTGATCCATAGTTTGATATTTCTTTAACTGTACCTAGCTCATCATTATTATTGATGTCTAAGACCTTCATTCCAATAAGATCATGCCAGTAAAATTCCTCTTGGTTGAGATTGGGGAGTTCAGATTCTTTTATAAAAACTTTGAGATTAGTAAAGCTTTTTACCGCATCTATAGTGTCTATAGATGTTATTTTAGATAAGAATTTCTCATTAAATTTTTTAATATAAGCAATATTGAGCTCAGGGTTATTTTCTATTATAAGGGTTGAATAATTTATAATATTATCTTGGGGGTCGCAGTAAGAGTTTAGAAAAAACTCACCATTTAAACCCCTAGACTTACCAATAGAACCAACACAGATTAAATTATTATCTAATCTATTTACTTTCATCATCTGAAGAATCTTTCTTTTCAGATTCTTCTTCAGCAGGTACTTCTTCAACAGGAGCTTCTTCAGCAGGTACTTCTTCAACAGGAGCTTCTTCAGCAGGTACTTCTTCAACAGGTACTT
>Ga0206125_10000671_pt1 | contig 42883 bp, 35 predicted proteins | sample Helgoland_Spring_4_FD_148598 | JGI IMG/M metagenome (GOLD analysis project Ga0206125, IMG submission 148598) | Pelagic subsurface seawater microbial communities from Kabeltonne, Helgoland, North Sea - Helgoland_Spring_Bloom_20160331_1 | ecosystem: Environmental > Aquatic > Marine > Epipelagic ... | reverse complement strand
GGGGTTCCAAATAAACCAAACCCTCATCCGCAAACGCTTTGATGTGCAGTGCCAAGGCCTCCGCCATGATCCAAGGGTTTGCGATAACATCACCCAAACGCTGCCAATGGGTTTCAAAGAATTCATCTCGACCCTCGGACGGCAAATCCAAGCGAATACTGTTCATCCAAGCCTGCTGCTCGGCAACCTTCAATTGCGAGAGTTCCGTAAACAGGCTCTGCTCACAGGCCGCTAGCCGATCATATCGATACTGACTGATCGTTTGAAACAAGAGCTGCTCGTGCCCGGTCGCCGCACTAATTGGCGAACAATTACCCAATCGAAGCCGCGTAAAAAACACCTCGCCTTGGGCTGGCGCGCCAAGGGCGAGCTGCCACCACCATTCGGAAAAAATAGAACCGGATAGATGTTGATGCAGGTCCCCGCCTTTTGGCATGCTGTAGAGAAAATCATGAAGTTCAGCATCGGTGGCTGACGTCTTGAAGGCTTTGAACCACTCGGAGAACGCCTCGTTTGCCTGCACGGGTTGCGACAAGATCCACCCTAGCAAAAAGCTCCTCAGACCAAATCGAATCCAACAACGGACCATATGCGATCTCTTTTTTTATTGATTACCGACGAATCAGCATTCTAGTCGTAGACGCAAGCGCTGGCTACAATACCGGCATCGATTCCTTCAACGAAGGATCAACTAACTGGGAGAAAAACCGCATGCGTGATTTTGAAGGGTATGGCGCGCAGCCGCCGAGTGTAAACTGGCCCGGTAAGGCGCGAATCGCCGTGCAGTTTGTCATCAATTATGAAGAAGGTGGCGAACGCACCGTACTCGATGGCGACCCCCACTCCGAGACATTTCTCTCAGAAATCATTGGCGCTGCCGCCTATCCAGACCGGCACCTATCGGTTGAGTCCCTGTACGAATATGGCTCGCGTGCCGGATTTTGGCGGCTGCATCGCCTGTTTCAAGCCCATCAATTGCCCGTCACCGTGTTTGGCGTTGCGCTCGCGCTGTCTCGCAACCAACCCGCGGTTCAGGCGATGCTCAAAGCGGACTGGGAGATCGCCTGCCATGGTTATCGCTGGCTCGATTATCAGCAGATCCCGGAAGCCCTCGAGCGCGAACACATCGGGCGCGCCATCGAGCTGCATGAGCAATTAACAGGCGAAAAACCCCTAGGGTGGTATACCGGCCGGGATAGTCCCAACACGCGAAAACTCATCCTCGAGCACGATCATTTTTTGTATGACAGCGACTCGTACGCCGACGATTTACCCTACTGGCTACCGGGCCCAAGGCGACCCCATTTGGTGATTCCCTATACTTTGGACGTCAACGATATGCGCTTCAATGCGGTTCAGGGGTTTAATTCCGGAGATCAGTTTTATACCTACTTAAAAGACGCTTTCGACTGTCTTTTCGAGGAAGGCCAAGACACCCCTAAGATGCTGTCAATCGGCTTACATCCTAGAATTATCGGTAAGCCTGGCAGAATCCAGGCGCTAAAACGGTTTCTTGACTATCTTGGTCAGCACCCATCCGTTTGGGTGGCGCGCCGGGTCGACATCGCCCGCCATTGGCATGACCACCACGCCATTGCCTCGGCTTAATGCGCATCCGTTGCGCGCGCTCGACCGGGCAGGATCGCCTCCAGCATAAGACCGATGAACGCCCCGGTCGAAACCGGAAAGGCTAAAACCTGTATCAGCAATCCTGGTAGCACGGTCCAGGTCTCAACATTGCCCGCGACCCAGTAGCCTCCTCCCAGTCCTCCCAAAAAAACCAACCCACAGCGCCAAGACCGCGCATTGCTTTTAAACACTTGCAGGCCTGCCCAGGCCACCAAGCCAAACAGAATGAACGTCGTCGTACTGATCACAGGATCTGGAATCACTTGAATGACCTCTGCCAGGACGGGCATGAGTCCCAGCAGGCACAGTAACCCTGCCGCATACAGGCCGATGGTCGGACGAGACGCACCGGACAATCGAATTAAGCCGTTGTTTTGGCTAAAGGTTGTATTGGGAAAGGTTCCAAAGACGCTCGCCAACCCGGAATTCACCGCGTCCCCCATCAGGCCGCCGCGAAGACGGCGCCAATACGCTGCATCCCCATAAGGATGACCCGAGAGCGCATTGGTCGCGGTGAGATCCCCGATACTTTCCGTTGCCGAGACTAAAAAAATCGGAAACAAAATTACAACCACCATCCAATCAATGCCGAACCCAAAAGGCATTAGCCTCGGCAGAAAAAGCGCATTGGAGACGTTGAGTGACGCACCATCAAGCCACCCAAAGAAACTCGCCGCTAATGTCCCAAGGACTAAACCGGCTAATATCGAGACCATTCGCAACCGAGGCCAAGGCCCGAGCGACAATCCAAGCAGCGCAACCAGCGTGGTGCCACACACCCATAAGAAGGGACCGGGCGCGGCGGCGCTGGTATAGGTTTCAAACAGGCTCCGGGCGGTTGTCTCCATCAGCGAGCCGCCAATCAGCACCAAGGTCAAGCCCGACACGTTACTCGTGATGAGCTGCCTTAGGGTCTTTACGAACGTCGTCAGCACGATCATTACGCCCGCACAAACCAAGGCTGAACCAAACAGGATTCCGAGCGCTGCGTCACTGGAATGGATCTCGACAAGCCCATGGTAGAGGAAAATGAGTGGCCCAACGAACGCAAAGCTCGTGCCTTGAAGACTTAAAAGACCTGAACCTAAGGGCCCAACCTGCACAATCTGCAGGACCGTTGCCAGGCCTGAAATAACCAATGCCGCACTAATCAAATAACTGGTCTGACTCGCAGACAAGCCCATGCCCATGGCGATAATGAGCGGCGCCGCAATAATCCCGCCCACTGCTGCCAACGCATGCTGGCTGCCCAGCAAAAAAGATTGCCCAGAAAGCTTTAATGCCTCGTCACTCACCGTCGCCTCCTAAACCCACCTAATCGACCCCAACACCGGAAACAGCAGGTCCTAAAGCAGCAAATACTTCAGCAGAAAGATGCCCGCAATCACAAAGCTTGCGGCATCCGCCGACTTAAATTCAAAAGACCCGATCCGGATCAGGGCGTAGGTGATAAACGCCAGCCCGATACCGTCCGCGATGGAGAAGGTCAGTGGCATCGCCAGCGCGCCCACCACAGCCGGCACATATTCTGGTATCTGAGTCCAATCAATCTCTTTTAGGCTACTCACCATCAAACACGCAACAAAGAGCAAGGCGGCCGACGTTGCATAGGCCGGAATGCTTTGCGCCAAGGGCGCGAAGAACAAACAGCACAAAAACAGACCACCCACGACAACGGCGGTCAGACCCGAACGCCCGCCGGCTTCTACGCCCGCCGCGCTCTCAATAAAACTCGTGGTTGAGGACGTCCCCAACAGCGCCCCGACGGCCGTTGCGCCGGAGTCTGCTAATAATGCGGGTCGCAGGTTCGGCAACTTACCCTGCTCGTCCAGTAGTCCCGCCCGCTGCGAAACGGCAACCATCGTGCCTGCCGTGTCAAAAACATCCACCAAGAGCAATGCCAAAATAACCGGCACCATCGACATCGTGAGCGCCGCTTCAAGGTCAAGCTGCATGAAGACCGGCGCGATCGAAGGCGGCGCTGAAACGAGCCCTTGAAATTCGGTCACACCGAGCAGCCAACCCAGGATCGACACACTGCCAATACCAAAAATGATCGCGCCCACGAACCCTCGGGTACTCAAAACAGCAATCAAGATGAACCCGCCTAAACATAGGGCTGCCTCAATCTGAGTCAGCGGACCAAGACTTACAAGGGTTGCGGGATTGTCGATCACGATGCCCGCATTCTTTAGGGCGATGAAACCAATAAAAAACCCGATGCCGGCAGAAATGCCATATTTGATATTCATCGGAATGGCATTAAACAGCCATTCCCGAATGGGCAGCACGCTCAAAACGATAAAGATAATGCCCGAGATGAACACGGCGCCCAGCGCCGTCTGCCAGGGATATCCCATCCCAAGCACGATGACATAGCTAAAGAAAGCGTTCTGACCCATACCCGGCGCAAGAGCAATCGGATATCGGCCCAGCACCCCCATCATTAAACTGCCGAACGCGGCAGCCAAACACGTCGCGACAAAAACGGCTCCAAAATCCATCCCTGCATCAGACAAAATAGACGGGTTTACAACAACAATGTACACCATGGCAAGAAAGGTGGTGCCGCCCGCCAATACTTCTGTCTTGGGTGATTGCGCGGCTTCGTGATAGCCTAGATACTTCAAGATACGGAACACGGGTCACCCTCTTTGTAGACAATACTCCGGTAAGATATCAGTCTTTAACTCGGCGGCCTAATCGATCTTAAGCCCTATTTCATCGCGCAACGTTTTGGATTCCTATGGACAAGCATTTTATTTCAGCCGCCGATTTACTCAGGGATTCGTTCCTATTAGCAGAGCAGATTTATGCGAGCGGCTTCCGGCCCAATTTTATTGTTGGCGTCTGGCGGGGGGGCGCGCCCGTCGGCATCGCAGTTCAAGAATACCTTGAACACAAGGGTCTCGAGAGTGATCACATCGCAATTCGCACAAGCTCTTACTATGGCATTGACCAGCAGGACAAAGACGTTCGCGTCCACGGTTTGCAATATATTATTGATCGCGCCAATCACGATGACAACTTACTGATTGTAGATGATGTCTTTGATTCGGGTCGTAGCATTACCGCGGTACTCCGCGAACTCAAAGAAAAATCCCGACGCAACCTGCCCGAAACCATCCGGATTGCCTGCCCTTGGTTTAAACCGAAAAAAAATCAAACCGAGGTTATCCCAGACTACTATGTTCATGAAACGGACCAATGGCTGGTCTTCCCCCATGAGATTAACGGTCTGACCGAGGCTGAAATCCGTCTGGGCAAACCGGATATGGCGGATATCCTTTTCCCGAATTAAATCGCACCCGACTCAGGCGCCGTCCTTCGCCTCACTTGTGATTAGGTAGCGCATCAATCGCGCTCGCTCGGCCCGACTGAGTTTTGTCATATTCCCCAACGGCATATAACCCGAGCCAATCGCCGACGCGGCGCGCGCTTTCTGGCGAAGCAAGTCTTCCTGATCGACAAAGTACAAGCCCCCCGGCGCTGTTGCAAACCCAGGATGAGTTGGGGACGCGCTGTGACAGTTTGCGCAATGGGTCATCATAAGCCCATCAATCTCGGCCTTCGTGAGTGCCGGCTCAATCGATTCCACCGTCGCGCTCAAGGCACTCGGCGCATTGATGTCATCCAGCACCGGCGGGCGCAGCAGCAGCATCGTCAACGCGATCAAACCTGCCGCGATCCAAAGGTAGCGCCAATGAAGGATGTTCAAATGCCGTAAATTGAAAAAATGGCGCGCAACTGCACCGGCAAACATCACCAAGAACAGACCCAAGAAGTTCAAACTGTGCTGATACAAAAGCGGGAAGTGCAAACTGACCATACAGAACAAAACGGGCATCGTCAGATAATTATTAAAGAACGACCGATGCCGTGCAGCGAGCGTTAAAGCCAAATCCGGATCTCGTCCCGCCTGAACGGCCACAACAAAGGCTTTTTGCGCGGGAATAATGCCAAAAAAGACATTGCCGACCATGATGCTGCCCAGGATGACGCCGACGTGAATGAACGCGGCTCGGTTCGACAAGAGCTGGGCGGAAAGCCAGCACAGAATCAGGACGAGGACCGTAATGAGCGCGGCAAACAGAACGGTCCGGCGCGCCAAGGGACTGCGTATGAGCCCTTCATACAGGGCAAGACTGCTCGCGATCAGCCCGAGGCTCACCCAAATGGCCTGAGAAGGCTCGGTCACCCATTTCCCCGCGCCGACCAAGTAGGCATCACTTCGTAGATAATAGATGAGGGTCAGTAAGCCCATACCCGTTAACCAGGTTGTATAGGCCTCCCACTTCGACCAATGCAGCGTTGCCGGCCATTCGGGCGGCGCGAGATTATACTTCGTGAACTGATAGACGCCCCCACCATGAATCGCCCAGAACCGGCCTTTAACGGCATCATCCTCAGGATCACTGATCAGGCTGCGATCTACCAAAACGAAGTGCAAGGACGCCCCAATCCAGGCAACGCCGACCAGCAGATGAAGCCAGCGCAGCAGCAGTTCAAGCCACTCTAACCAGTACGGCGCCATCATGAGGCACTCGCCCTATAAGCCGGTTCGCCCAAAATACTGGTTTCAACAATGAGTTGTTCATCGCCAAGGGTCATATAAATAAACAATTCGCCTTGAAGGTCCTTAGCAGACTGCACTCGGCGCGCAACCAACGGTACGCGCTCTGGGTCGATCATCACGAAGTCGGCTTCTTGCCCGACTCGAAAATCACCAATAAACCCCTCTAAGGCGGTAGCACGCGCATTGCCGCGCGTAATCCGGTAGAACGCTTCGAAGGGGTGCAGCACGTACTGGCGCAACTGGCAGACCTTGTACGCGTCAGCAAGGGTTTTCAGCATGCTAAGGCTCGTGCCACCACCGATATCAGAGGCAATCGCCAAATCTACGCCCGCCGCTTGCAGCGCCTCAAAGGGCATTAAACCACTGCCGAGAAACAGGTTCGACGATGGACAAAAGACCGCCACACCGCCTGCATCGGCCAACCGCTCGGTTTCCGATTCGGTCAGATGAATACAGTGCCCGAACAACGCCCCTTTCGGGACCAAGCCATGCGCTTCATAGGTTTGCAAATAGTCCTGGTATTGCGGGTGCACTGATTTAATCCAGGCAATCTCCGCAAGATTCTCTGACAAATGCGTTTGCAACCAAACACTCGGGTACTGTTGTGCGAGCAAACCGGTTTTTTGGAGTTGGGCACTCGACGAAGTGCCTGAAAATCTCGGGGTTAAGGCATATCCCAGGCGACCCCGCCCGTGCCAAGTACGGATCAAATCTTCGCTATCCTGAGCGCCTGACTCGGCCGTATCCAAAATCGCGTCAGGGGCATTTTGATCCATCAACACTTTACCCGCGACCATGCGCAGTTGACGCCGCTCAGCGGCGCAAAACAACGCCTCAACCGAATGCCGATGACTGGTGCAGAAGGCAAATGCCGAAGTTGTGCCGTGCCGGAGTTGCAAGTCTAAAAACGATTCGGCAGCGGCAGCGGCAAAAACCGGATCGCTGTAACGCGCTTCAGCCGGAAAGGTGTAGTCATTCAACCAATCCAACAGCTGCGCCCCAAAGCTCGCCATCACATCCACCTGAGGGAAATGCAGATGGGGATCAATAAAACCGGGTAAGACCAACCGCGTGGGATAATGTTCGCAGCGGGTCACGTCGAGCCCCTCTGTCATAAAGCGTTCAGCAGGCCCCAAATCTAAAACACGGCCCGCCTCAATCAGTAAGATCCCGTCTTCAAAATATTCAGGTTGATGCCACTGGTCGGTTGGCCAATGCAGTATTCGGCTTCGAATCAAACGCACGGCTTTAGCTCCCCCTATACGTCGAGTAACCAAAAGGACTGAGCAACAACGGCACATGGTAATGTGCCCGAGCAGTCGTTGTATGGAACTGAACCGGAATCTCATCAAAGAACGTTTCAGCGCCGCGCGCTGAGAAATAAGCGCCCACTTTAAAACGCATTTCATAGGTTCCCGTGGTCAGCACCAACAGGCCTTGCCACTCGCTAATCCGGCCATCGGCATCGGTGGTTGCCTGAAGCGTTTGACCCTCAGGGCATCGCAACGTCACCAGAACACCGCGTGCGGGTTCGCCGGATTCTAAATCGAGGATATGCGTCGTAATAGGCGCTTGGGTCATGTTATTTCCTTGCTGTGACTTGGCTCAATGCCAGCATCAAGCGCTGTCATGGCTTTAACTTCAATGGCATGCGGCTCAAAGCGGCGGCGCGCGCCCACCTCATGTTTACTCAAACCAGGCCCCTAATCGGCGCGTCATAATTTGCAATTGCTCGCCTGCCGCCCTGCGTAATTCGTCGCCGCGAGACCGCTCCAGACTCAGCTCTAAGACGGCGCGCATCGCCTCGGCTGAACGTCCGGACGCGCAAATAATGAAAATAAACCCGAATCGATCCAAATATATTTGATTCAAGCGCGCAAGCGCCTCCCGGGTTGACGCCAACGCCCTACTGACCTGCCCCTGCTCTTGCATCGCCGTTGTTTCAGCCCCACCTTGCAAAGCTTGTGCATCACCAATCTTTGGATGGCCCTCAAAGGCTTCGAGCCAATCTGCTTCACCCGTTAATTGCCAGGCCGCCTCTGAAGCTGCAAGCAATGCTGCTTGATCTTTGAAGGGGCGCTGATCGAGCACCGCGCGCGCCCAGACTGTGGAGGTGCAAACCCTTAGGAGTTGGACCAAAGCCGCTTCCTCAGTCAGCGCATTAAAGGTTTCAAGACGCTTGGACATTAAGGCTTCCCCAATACCGCTTGGACCGACTTCCAAGACGCACCGACCATCTCTCCGCCATCCAGCGGTAATGACTGACTCAAAACCTCTGCCGCAATACTGATCGCAACTTCCATCGGCAGTTTACCCCCGACTTCCGGCAGACCAACCGGGCACCGCCAGCGCGCATCCTCTTCCTCTGGAATACCGTCACGACGGAGGCGGGCTCGAAATCGATTACTTTTAGTCTGTGATCCAATCATGCCGATCGATGAAAGCTCCGTCTCATCAAGTAACCTTCTCAGCAATCGGTAATCCAAAGCATGGTCGTGGGTCAAAATGAGCACGATTGCATCCCCTCGAAGGGTCTCGATCAGCATTTCGGGTTGATCCAACACGAGGCGTTGCACATTGCCCGGGATCACTTCTGGGAACTGCTCCGCTCGAGAATCCACCCAATCGATCCGGGCATCACATTCTGATAATACTTGAACCACGGCCTTGCCGACGTGACCTGCCCCGAACACCACCACAGAACGCTTTGATTCCGGAAAGGTCTCGAACAGAGCAGACACACTGCCACCACAGCATTGATTCGCTTTGCCTGCCAGAGGGAAGTGTTCAACGCACTGAACCGGCACGCCTTGAGCGAGCAGGTCTCGGGCGCGTGTGATCACTAGATGCTCCAAGCCCCCACCCCCAATGGAGTCAAAGGTTTTTGTTTGCGTCACCACGATCTTACTGCCGCCATCCCGGGGCGTTGACCCTTTGGCCTGCAGTAAGGTCACCACGACAAAGCCTTCTGCGGCTTGATGACACGCGGCAATCGCGGTCTGCCAGGACGTCATGGGCTGCGCCCTAAATCTGCGGCATCCTTGCGTCCTGAGAGCGCCCAATATACTTGTTCGGGCGTCGCTGGCACCGCCAAATCTGGTAAAGGCTGCATCGGCCGCCGACAGGCATCCCGTAGCGCGCACCAGACTGAAATCGCCAGCATCAGCGGCGGCTCGCCAACCGCTTTACTATGAAAGACCGTCGCTTCCGGGTTGTCTTCTTGGAACAGGGTCACTTTAAAATGGTCTGGGATATCAAACGCGGTTGGTATTTTATAATTCGACGGACTATTGGAAATGAGATGACCCGCCTCATTCCAAAGCAACTCTTCTGTTGTGAGCCAGCCTAACCCTTGAACAAACCCCCCCTCAATCTGCCCCTGATCCAACGCCGGGTTCAGACTTCGGCCCACATCATGCAAGATATCAACCTGACTGAGCCGATATTCTCCAGTTGTTGTGTCGACCACCACTTCACTACAGGCCACGCCAAAAGCATAATAATAAAATGGCTGGCCCTTCCCGGTTGCTCGATCGAAATGAATATCGGGTGTTTTATAAAAACCCGTCGCCGACAACGATACCCGATTCAGGTAGGCCGCTTGAATCAAATCAGCCCAATCCCAGATCACGTCACCATGACGGACCTTGCCATCCGAAAACTCACCGGGGCCAACAACATCACCTTGAGCCAGAAACGCAATCAATCGCGCTTTAATTTGATTGGCGGCATCCAGCGCGGCCATCGCGTTCAAGTCTGTCCCGGACGAGGCCGCCGTTGGCGATGTATTGGGCACCTTATCCGTCGCGGTCGCACTGACTTGAACCAGCGCCGTGCTCACGCCAAAGGCGGAGGCAACGATTTGCTGAACCTTCGTCAGCAAGCCCTGGCCCATCTCGGTGCCGCCATGATTCAGGTGCACACTCCCGTCTGAGTAAATATGGATCAGGGCGCCCGCTTGGTTGAGATGGGTCGCGGTAAAGGAAATCCCAAACTTGACAGGCGTGAGGGCAAGACCTCGCCGCAAATAAGATTGACGGGCATTGAACTCGGCAATCCCTTGCCTGCGTTGTCGATAATGGGATTGCTCAATTAATTGATCCATCATTCTTCCCAGCCGAAAGTCCGTCACTTTCTGGCCATAGGGGGTTTCATCATTGCCAGGCCGATACAGGTTCCGCAAGCGCACATCAACCGGGTCGATATCCAATGTGCTCGCCATATGATCCATCGCAGCTTCGATCGTGAGCATCCCCTGGGGTCCACCAAAGCCGCGAAAAGCCGTATTCGACACGGTATTGGTTCGGCAGCGATAGCCGGTAATTTGCGCGTTCTGAAGGCAATAGGCATTGTCAGCATGAAACATTGCGCGATCGACAATGCTATCGGAAAGATCGGCTGAGTAGCCACAGCGCGCGGCTAAGGTGAGTTCCGCCGCTTGAATGACCCCTTGGTCATCAAAGCCCAAGCGGTATTCATTCTCAAAGTCATGCCGCTTCCCGGTTTGCATCATATCCTGTTGTCTCGGCATTCGATATTTGATCGCTCGCCCCGTGCGGCGCGCAAACAAAGCGGCAATACAGGCGAGCGGCGCGGCTTGGGTCTCTTTACCCCCAAAGGCGCCCCCCATCCGTCGAACGCTAACGGTCACCCGGTTTAAGGCGATACCCAAGGTGCTTGCCACCAATTTCTGAACTTCGCTGGGATGTTGGGACGAGACCAAAACCGCAACCCCATCATCCTCTGTTGGGCTCACTAAGGCGACCTGGCCTTCGAGATAAAAATGCTCCTGCCCGCGGATATGGAGCGCCCCTTGAACGTGCCTTGTGGCGTTTTGCATTGCGAGCGCTGGTGACCCCATCTGAAAGGTGCGAGTCGGCAGCACAAAATCTTCAGTCGCCATCGCTGCGGCCGCGGTCAACTGAACCGGTTGGGTCTCATAGGTGAAGATCGCTTTTTTAACAGCGACCTCTGCTAAATGCTGGCTCGTCGCTGCAACTGCAAAAACCACTTGGCCGTGAAACGAGACTTCACCTGAGGCGAACAACACGTCGCCTTCATGCACTGGAGACACATCATTGCTGCCCGGCACATCGGCCTCAGTACAAACATCAATAACGCCTTCGGATTGTCTGACCTGGTCAAGATCCAGCCTCAAACCTTTGGCGGCTGCAACGGGGGCCCAACCGGTCGCAACAAACAAGGTGCCCGCCGGCACGGGCATGTCGTCCACATAGGCAGCCGTGCCGCGGACATGTTTTTCACTGGACTCGTGCGCAGCCGCTTGGCCGACCGCCGCGACAACGACACCCGCTTCTGCTGTCGCCGCCAACTTACGCATCATCCAATCCATAGATTTGTGGCATGGGTAATCCGAGCGCTTCTTTAAGCGCTCGCACCAGCAGATTCGCTGCCATCTCACGTCGGTAGTCTCGGCTGGCGCGGACATCGCTGATCGGATTCAACGCGATCAGTACCTGCTGGTGTAATGAAGTCATGAGTGCTTCGGTAATCGCTTGTCCTTGCAGCGCCTGCTCTAGCGCCGGTAGTCGCAAGGCTTGTTCGGCAACCCCACCAAAAGCAATCCGGGCCAACGTGATTTGGTCCGCATCCAGTTTCAATCGAACGGCAACTGACACGGCGGCGATATCATCTTCTTGCCGTTTTGAAATCTTGTAATAGCGGAGAAAGTCTTGCAGGCCGGTCACTTGGACCTCTTTTATGAAGTTGCCCGGTTGCAACTGCGTTTTCCGATAGCCTTGCAAGAATTCAGAGATCGCAACGTTTTGGTCCGCCGCTTCGAAATGGGACATCACAATCGTTGCATCCATTGCGAGCAAGATCGGCAGCAAGTCTCCGATCGGTGACGCGGTTCCGAGATTGCCGCCGACCGTGCCTCGATTACGAATTTGTGGTGAACCCAACCGAGACAAGAAGTGATGTAGCGCAGGCCAGTGCAATTCGGCTGCGGCTTGAAGGTCTTGGTACGTCACCGCACTGCCAATAATGGCGCTGTCCGGGCTGATCTGCAGACTTTGAAGGGCTGGCACACGCGCCAAACTAATCAATTGATCGAAACGACCCTGCTTCTGGGTGACCTCGAGCATTAGGTCCGTCCCCCCAGCAATCAAGTTCGCACTCGGTTGCTGCCGAAGTAGGTCCTTTAAATCATTGAGCGTCTGCGGCGCCCGAAAGCCAGTCTTATAAGGCACTGAGTGGTCTGGCTGAGAATCAAAAAGCGCCTTATCAAGGCGTTGATGGGTTTCAAATAAGGCCCTTGTCGGCCTACTCGCCAAATGGGTTGCCGCCTGCAAGATAGGCCGATAACCCGTGCATCGACACAGGTTCCCGGAAATGGCTTCTCGACAAGCCTTAAGCCGCCGCGTTTCAGCCTGCGAGCTGTCGGCCTCGGGTTGTCCACCACTGTCAGGGCCTGCGCTGAAGGCCTGTTCATCCATCCAACCCGCCAGCGCCATCACAAAGCCGGGCGTACAAAAACCACACTGAGCGCCGTGTGTCTCGATCAGAGCAGCCTGAGCTGGATGCAGAACATCGTTACTGGGCAAGCCCTCGACCGTGATCACCGCCTGCCCATGCAATTGCTGCACCGGCAAAATACACGCATTCATTGGTTTGTAAGCATGCTCGTCATCCGTTTGAACCAAAACGGTGCAAGCGCCACAATCCCCTGACGCGCAGCCTTCTTTCGTGCCCACCCGCCCGCTGTGCCTCAGGTAGCCCAGCAGCGTTTCATCCGCTCGGCCTGAATGGGCCTGCAGCGCACCGTTTAACCAAAATTGGATGGGGTTACTGATGTCAGTCATTCGTTTGCGTCATTCGTTTCAGTCATTGCGCTTTCTGTTGCCTTTGGGATCCGCCCATATCGGCTGCCAAAATGGCTTGGACATTACTGACCATACGGTCAAGATTTTTAGGATTTTAGTCCAATTTTTATAAAGATCAACAAAAATAGCCCTTTATGAAAATAATATCAGCGTCTAGAATCATCCATATGGTCAATAAAACACATCGTGAGTTGCCGGCACCAGGCTCGATCAAGGCGCACATCCTTGTCGCGGCGAAAGCTGAATTCGCACAATACGGCTTTGAAGGCGCCCGCATGCAACGCGTTGCCGATCGCGCCGCGTTGCCGAAGCCCAATATCCACTACCACTTTAAATCAAAACAGCAGCTCTATTTGGCTGTTTTAGAGCGCATTATCGAATCTTGGAACCTGGCATTTGATCAGGTCAGCGAGGCATCAGACCCAGCAGAGGCTCTAGAAGCCTTTATTCGACAGAAACTGAGGCAAGCGCAACAAGACCCAGCGGCTTCTCGGCTTTTCGCTAATGAAATGATCCAAGGCGCGCCCAATTTGAAACACTATCTGAATACCAGTATGCGTGCTTGGGTTCAGGACCGAGCGAAAGTCATCAAACAGTGGATGCAGGCTGGAAAGATCCAGAACGTTGACCCTGAGCGCCTGATTTTTCTAATTTGGTCGGCAACCCAACATTATGCCGATTTTCAAGTGCAGGCGTTATCCCTACTCAATCGCGCAGAGTTCGATGACCCCGTATTAACGGAAACCGCAGATTTTCTGGTCACCTTTATTCTGCGAGGCTGCGGCCTTGCGCCCGGCAGCAGGACAACATGAAACTCTGGATTAAGGAACCACTCGCCATTTTTGCCCCTGGCGTTGATGCGAGCGCAGGTCTTCTCGTCGAGAACGGCCTCATCACAGAAGTCCTTGCTCGCCCACCAGAGCACTTTGATGAATGCCTTGATGCCTCAGCACTCGTGGTTCTGCCCGGACTCATCAACGGGCATCATCATTTTTATCAAACCCTCACGCGCGCAGTGCCAGCAGCTGGCAACCAGGGCTTGTTCCCTTGGCTTGAAGCACTCTACCCCATTTGGGCAAACCTCAGTCCAGACGATATATTTTTGAGCACTCAATTGGCGGCAGCCGAACTCCTATTGTCGGGTTGCACAACCGCGGTCGATCATCATTACGTGTTTTCTGATGAGCTCACCAATGCCACCGAGATCCAGATTGAGGCCATTACCAGCCTCGGCCTGCGCAGTATTTTATGCAGAGGCTCGATGAGCCTGGGTCAATCCCAAGGCGGACTGCCGCCGGATCGGGTCACGCAAAGTGAAGCCGACATTTTAGCGCACAGCCAAAATATGCTTGAAACGCATCACAACCCAAACCCAGGCGCTATGATCCAAATCGCCTTAGCCCCCTGCTCACCCTTTTCGGTTAGCAAAACGCTTATGCAGGAAACAGCGCAATTGGCCGCGGCCTACGGGGCTGGCTTGCATACCCATCTAGCAGAAACCTTCGACGAAAATGCGTTCTGCCAAGATTTATATCATCAAAGACCCCTCGACTATTTAGAAGAACTCGGGTGGCTCGGACCCAAAACCTGGCTGGCCCACGGCATTCATTTTAACGATACAGAGATGCAACGATTAGGCGCCAGCAGCACGAGCATTACCCATTGCCCGAGCTCTAATATGATTTTGGGATCCGGCATTTGTAAGACCTTGGACTTGATGGCCGCCGGAGTTGAAATCGGTCTTGGCGTTGACGGCTCTGCCTCAAATGATCACTCCAACCTGATCCTTGAAACACGGCAAGCGCTCCTACTGCAGAGACTGCACTACGGCAGTGATCGGGTATCAATTGAACATGCCTTGCGTTGGGCAACCAGCGGCGGCGCGCGCGCCATAAATCGTCCTGAGCTTGGGCAGATTCAGGTCGGTACACAGGCGGACTTAGCCTTTTTTAAAGTCGATGGCATTCAGCACTCTGGGCACCATGATCCCTTAGCAAGCCTACTCTTATCGGGTACAGACCGCGCTGAGCACGTGCTCGTTCAGGGTCAATGGCGGGTACGCGACGGCGCCCTAACCGGCATCGATGCGGCGGCTTTAAAATTCGACCATCATCAAGCTGCCAAAAACCTCATGGCCCGGCTTTAGACTCAAGCGCCGGCAAAGTGGTTTCGTAAACCGACCAATTCTCGACGATCTCTTGGACCACGGCCGCGCCATAACGATACGCGGATTCCAGCGCGGGCAGACCCGAATCCGGATAATCCGCGGTCGCACTCCAGACCGCGGACTCCCCAGGCGGCGGTTGCGTGTAATTACTCACCGTGCGCAGAACCATTACCCGTTGCACATCAACCCGCCCAATCCGCGCCAGGCGATACAAGGCCGTTAACGTGCCACTGTCTTCCATATTGCTCGTCATGAAATTCATTTTTGGCGTTGCGTAAACCTGAACCCAATCATTGGCCCATTGACTCAACCGCTCGCCATGCCAATAGGTACTGGCTGACAAGGTCTCACCCAGCATCACGCCCGGCTCAGAAAGCGCACCAGCAAACCCTTTAAACTGCTTTGAAAAGGCGCGGGAAGCAGGGTACGTTGGCAACACAACGCCTGTTGACGTGGCAACGGCCCAATCTGCCAAACCTGCATTGAGCATAAAACTTGAGGTATCGACGGTCCAACCTTGGCTCACATCATCGCCAGGTGCCGCCGGCGCATGCGCTCCCAGCGGAATCATGCCATAAGGCCAATCCTCGGGAATTTCTCGCGCGTCGACCTCAAAGGCAAGATCCCCATCGATCACGTATCGCGCCCAGGCCCCAGAACCAATGGTCAAATCAATAGGATCGCCACCGGCGATACCCGCCACGACCCAATACGCCGCGCTCAGATCAAACCTCGGGTCCAAACCCAAGGCCATGATTGATGCTGCGGCATTGGTGACGCCCCCACCAGTGCAGATGCCTAAAACCCCCGAGGCACTTAGCCGTAATGGGTGCTGGCCCATCTCAAAGGGCAACTGTTGATCGAGCGGAAACCGCTCGACCCAAAACTGAAATTCACCCGGCCGGTCGCCCTCCGACTCGCCGTGTTCAAACATGGTGACCACGACCGCTTTGATCGGAATGACGGCCTGCTCATTGCCCGCCTTTGCGAGCGGCAATAGCGCGCAGGTGAAACTGATCACCAGCAAGCTCAGCCAAGCCTTTTTACCGATTGCCGTCATATCGCATCCTTGTCGAATTTGGTTTTTCAAGACCCGCTTACTGTATCATGCAGTGGCTCGACGCGCGGAACACCAAGGCCGCTTAAAGGCCGCTTAAAGGGCTCTATCAGGCAAACCAAACCTCGACAGAGCACTTTCGCGTTATCGAGTCATGAAAGCCGGGCCGCTCATCCATTGCCTCAGACACCGGCACTAACCGCAATGCGCCAAGCCGCTCGGCAGCCTTACAAACCGCATCCTACGCACACAACGAGACCGTTAGACCCCAGCGCGATCAGCCCGCCGCACCTGGTCGTTTCGGCAAAATTGAGCCAAAAAAAAGGGCACTAAGTGCCCTTTTTAGATCTCTTATTTTCCGAACGGAAATTAAAAGTTAACCCCTAGCTTGACGTAGTAGAACGCGCCGTTGAAACCTAAAGGAGCTGCTTCTGGGTAAACCATACCAATGGCGCCTTGGGTACCCTGACTTTCTTCATCTGGATACTCATCGAACGCGTTTTGCGCGCCCAGCGTCACATTGTACATACCGAAGTCGCGAGCCACTTCTAAATCAACCGTCGCCATACCATCAATGAAACCGCTGCTTTCTATCCAGAAGCCATCGATTGAATTGATCCGTGCGAGCAAACGCCAGTCACCATTCAAGTGAACAGCCGATAGATTCCATCGCTGCTTGGGTAGCGAGTCTTCTAATCGCTGGATGAACGTGCCGCCCACCAAACCGTTCTTGCTACGATCCACTTCCGTTTCAACGTCGCTGTAGACAAACGTGAACTCGGTGCTGCCGTTAAACATGTCAGCGCCATAGGTCGCGATCAGATCGAAACCAGTAGTCGTGGTATCAAAATCGTTCACATAGAACTTGAAAGTCGTTAAATCCCCTGCACCGGTGACGCCAAGGCCCGTTAAGGTCTCAATATCGGCATCCGTGACAGTCACTTCGTCGCCTTGTGTGATTCGATCGGTCAACTCGATCTGGTAGGCATCAAGCGTCACATTCAACGCATCGGTCACGTCCCACACCAAGCCTACGCTAATGCTTTCAGACTCTTCTGGCGTCAACTCTTTACCACCGTAAAAGGCTGAAACTGGATTGGTTGGCGACAGCGTACCGCGCTGAAATAAAACGCCATCAAGACCAGAGACGGTCGAAATATTCGCGATGTTCGCTTGTCCAGGTGTTGGCGCTCTAAATCCAGTGCTTGCCGTTCCTCGGATCGCGAAATCATCGGTGATCTTCAGACGCGCTGATATCTTGCTATTACTGGTTGAACCAAAGGTGTCGAAATCTTCGTATCGCGTTGCGAATCCCAACAGGAACTGCTCCGTGATATCGGCTTCTAGGTCCACGTATACGGCGTAGTTACCACGATCCCAAACACCCGCCATTTGCGGTGAGAAACCGCCAAAGCCGTTAGACCCAATGCCGAAGCCTTGCGTAAAGTATGGACCAATTTCCCAGCTGGCTTCATCACCTGAAACCACTGTGAACTGCTCTTCACGGTACTCAACACCCCATGCGACGTTCAAGTCGGATGCGAAGCTATCAACCGCAACCCCTTTACTGAAATCAGCATTCACAGTCTTTTCAAGCTGAATATAGCTGCCAGGATTGAAAGCCGTAGGCGAGTCTGGTCCTAACGAGCCGTTCAAGGTGTTCTCGATGTAGAAGTCAGCTCGGTTCTCACCAATGCTCACACTAAAATCGTACATCAAACCACTATCGGTGCTACCACTTACACCAGATGCGATGGCCCAATCTGAAACCGAACCACCAAAGCTTGGCGTAAAGCCGCCGGGGAACATTTCATTAAAGACAAAGCAATTTGGATTGGCTTTAATTTCAGCCAAAGCAGTATCAGATGCTGAGCCCGCACCCGTCTCAGGAACAGCCACTACAGGGCAAGTTCGAGCGGCGCCAGCCGCCTCGGCTACGTCACCGACAAGGCGCGTTGCACCGCCATCAGCTGAGAAAATACCGCCGCGGTTGGTTGGGTTTCTGTAGTAAAAACCACCCAAGACCTTTCGCTCGCCATAGTTACCAAACAGGTAAAACTTCTTGGAGGCATCGAGGTCTAAACCAATGTTTGCGACAAATTTCACATCATCGCTCACCTCAGGCGAACCCCAAACCTGCGCTGGATTCGGATAGTTCCAAATGGCACTGTTGCCGCCGTCATAGAGGGCTTGAGCGTCATTTCGCTGAATGCTGCGAGAGGTTGCGTCCGAATCAGCTAGTTCAACTGAAAAGTTTGCAAACCCGTCCGCCGTAAACGGCATACCAACGTTTGCTGCAATTCGAAACATACCCCCGTCGCCTTCAGAGTACTCACCAGTACGGATCTGAATCTCGCCGCCTTCTGCATCATCACGATAGACAAAATTCATAATCCCGGCAATTGCGTCCGAGCCATACTGGGCTGCCGCGCCATCACGAAGCACTTCAACTTTTTTCAGCGCGATCGCTGGCATTGCAGAGATATCCGCGCCCTGCGCACCATCAGCAACACCACCACCAAGGAAGGAAATAACCGCCCCTCTGTGTCGACGCTTACCGTTCGTGAGCACCAACATATCATCTGGCGGCAGGCCTCGAAGGTTCGCCGGTCTTACCAACGTGGCAGCATCACTAATCGGCTGCGTATTCACGTTAAAGGAGGGCACTAATGTTCTGATCATATCCTGCAGATCACCTGAACCCTGGTTGACAAAGTCCGACCCGGAAATAACATCAACCGGTGCTGGTGAATCGCCAATTGAACGTGCTTCACGCCGCGTTCCAGTCACAACCACCTCTTCCACCTCATTCGCACCGAAGGCACTAAAAGGCAGAGCAGGCGTCAGAATGAGGGCAAACGCCGTCAAACTGCCCAACAGCTGGGACTTGTCCATCAATTTAAAATCTATTTTCATAGAATATCTCCACATTTAATTCACTCACGGATTGCCCTACCCGCAACAGCTCCGTAACCCCTTATCTGTACCGCAACGGGCCTTTACACCCTACGTCTTTACCTTCGCAGAGAGGCCCCCAGCCCAACCCATTACCCCTTCAAACCAGGCGCATTTTGGGCCGGGCGCGAATGTTGCCAAGTTTTTCAGAGAAACTCCAGACTTTATTCATATTTTTAACAGGCCGGGCCCGGACCTGTGTCTTAGCGGTACACCCAGGTCATCGCGGCGTGCGATCGGACACGAACTTCAAAGAGACCAATCATAACGACTGCTCGGCATCATGACATCCGTGCTGCCATGAAGGCCGCCCGAGCCGCGTCGTTGAAGGATATGAAACGGGCTGACCGATCGCTGAAAGCGCTAATTGCTTTGAGGCAGGATTGGTCTAACACCGCCAATAAAAGGTATGAGCCCTGCCAAACACAATAATGCGAGCCCTATAACGTCGATGTTGACCGACCTTGGCACAGACTAAGGCCTCTTTTCCGCCCCCTACTTTGGTACTCAATGAATGTTTGCTTGAAACGGTTGTTCTGAGGCGCTTGAGAGCGCGAAGTCAATCTCGCGCCCGACGCGTTAGAAGAGCAGATCAGAGCCTGCAAAGCAGGCGGCTTCAGTGCGCTTCGCAAAGCACCCTAACAGCAAGCCATTTAAATTTAATCATTGCGATCTAGCACTATATGTCGTCTGCATCGCCGTCTCGAATAGGGCTGTCAGCCTCTCCGAATCAGCCGCCATCGCAACCGTGTGAGGCCCATCTTCTGACGGCGTCAAGACGGTCCTGCCCCGCTGTTCGCCTAATGTTTCGCACACAAGGCGTCCAGGGCGTATTTCAAAACACTCCGGGTGAACCAGCGCTAAGGCCGCGGTTGAGTCGTGGATTGGAAAACCGTCGAAGATGCCCTTGTCCGCGTAAAACTTTAAGTAACATTGTTTGATTTGCCATAAGAATTCGCCGGCATCCCCCAGCTGATTCCGCAAAGACATCAATGCCGTTTTTTTCATCCGATGCTCAAGCGTTGCATCCAGCCCCACCATCAGGACAGGCACACCCGAATCAAATACATAGGCCGCCGCCTCGGGGTCTCCGTAAATGTTGGCTTCCGCCCACTGAGTCACATTGCCAGGTACCGCGACCGCACCGCCCATCATCACAATCCTGTCAATGCGCGGCGCGATATCCGGCGCTTGCTTTAGCGCTTCAGCAAGGTTCGTCATCCTGCCAACGGCCAACACCTCGATCGGTTCACTCGTCGCGCGAAGCGTTTCAATCATATAGTCCACCGAGGACTGCGGCTCTGCACGACGCGTTGGCACAGGGAAACCGACGTCCCCTAAGCCATCTGCACCATGAACAAAGTCTGGATACGCTGTCTCAGCTAAGCCCGAAAAGGTTACGCCAGCCCCTTTGTAAACGGGGTAGGGCAAGCTGAAGCGTTCACAAATATATAACGCGTTGCGCGTACAATCTTCGATTGAGGCATTACCAAAAACGGTTGATATGGCCTGGACATTAATTGAAGGCAGCGCGTGTAACAGCAATAAAGCCATCGCATCATCAATGCCAGGATCTGTGTCAAAAATAACGTTTACCGGTTTCATTGTTTTATTCCACTTAGGTTCCTGTCCCGCCGCCAGGCGATTGCCGCGACAACCAACAGCAGCACCGCTGCCAAACTTACCAAACCCGTCATCATGCCCGCGGCCACCCCCAGGGCCTCAACCATCCAGCTACTCGCAAGCGGGCTGCAAGCCGTGCCGAGAGACGCCGCCAGTAAAAGACTCGGAATCAACCCAGCTGGGGTCTCATTAAACGCAAGCGTTGCTTGTGAGATCAAGCACTTCAGCAGTCCAAAATTACAGACCCCCCAAATCAGTGCAAGCATCGAGGGACTGACAAGGCTCACAGGATAGGTGAACAAGAGCGCGGCAGCCATAAAACACCCTAGCGCGCCGATAAACGACATTTTTACCGCACCCAATCTCACGACAATCACGACCGTCAGGATTTGGCCAATAAACATACCCAACCAATACTGACCCACCAGATGCCCGCCCTCTGCTGCAGATAACCCGATCGAGATTTGTGCAAAGGACGGCAACCAAATTAAAAAACTACTTTGACCAAACGTGTAGCAAAATAACGCAGCCGCCAAAAACCAAATGGTTCTCGGCCACGCTCTGACACTTAAGCCCGCATCTTCCGAATCTTCACTTCGGACGTTTTCGGGAAATTCCAACCAAAAGGCGGCTACAAAAATTACGAGCACCACCGCAAGGATCAAACCATAGATACTTGCCCATGGCGCGCCTTGGGTGAACAAAAAAACAGTCGCTGATGCCGTCACGAATCCAGCCAGACTGAAACTACCATCGGTCGCGACCAACATCGATGGCCGATAGGTTTCGCTATAGATCCGCGAGATCACCAGCGCGGCTTGCGCCAAACCAATGCCAAGACAAGCGCCAAGGACGCACAGCATTGCGGCAATTGCTCGCAAATCGGTCGGCATCAGCAAAAGACACAGCAAGACACAACAAGCCACGCCGTAAACGCTTAGCGTCAGCGTCCGCAGCTTTACACTGGGCAACAAGACGACTGCCGCAAGCGAACCTGCTAAGGTACCCGTAGAAAAAAACCCGAGGGTTCTCACCATTTCACCAGCAGACACCCCTAAAGCCGCGGCGCTGGGTTGAACCAATATCCCGATGGGCGCCAGCATGCCTGACAAAGCAAAGTACGCTAAGAAACTCGCGAGCGTAAGCGCGACGCGGTTCATCAACGTCTCGCGTAGAAAGCAAGCCAACCTGCTCTGATTCGGCGCGCATCTATTTCAACCTCCGCCGCGGCCATGCCAACGACCGAGCTCGCCGATAGGTAGACGCCATCTTTCGCCAGGTCCTGAAAACAGCCAGCATCAGCCCACAAATGATTGTTCATGACGATTTGTCCTAATCCTAAAACATTAGCCCGTATAAAAGGTAAGTCGGCGATCACTTCCAGTGTTCAACAGACGCCACATCCAAACACTTCAGCGAACGGCGTTCTCAAACTGGTCCTGTAAACAAACAAACTCCATGGCATGACAGACCCCTTGGTATTCTAAAGAAGCCCACAACATCCAATAAACAGAGGTCCAAGGGACCGAATCGCCTTAATCCCGAGTATTTAAACGAACTCGACAGTTTGCCATAAGCTTCAGCAAAACAATGTCCTTTCTGGTGAGCATAAGGTGGTGTTGGCGCAATCAAGTTAGACGCCCTAAACGAGCAACCTGGTCGGGCTATCGATAACGAGCGACTTGATTGAAGCAGCGCCTGGCCGCCAAAACATCCAGCTCCCTCAGCCTAATAAAACTCAGTCAGATCATCAAACGAGCACAACCACACTGGGCGCAGACAGAACCAGTGCTCGCCCAGCAGACCTGAGCGTTTTAATCAGATCTCGCGCCAGAGTCCATTACTTTCGCGTACGCAAAATACTGCCCGATAAAGGTTCAGCCTTGACGACTTGACCCCGCACTGAACTCAAGGGATGTCGGCGTTTGGCATTCACGCCTGCCGCGCTAGCCTGGCACGAACCACTCGATAAATATTCCAACGCTGTCGCAAGCCGCGCCTCATCAGGATTGCCCAAGGCTTGACTCAGATCATCATCAACGGCACATCCACCCACTTCAACACCCACGTTCTCCGCTCCTGGCGGTGAAAACCCGTCGGTATAGTCACCAAAGCCAGAGGCATTGACCCCTTTAAACTGAATGGTGAAATACGTCGTGCCACAATTATCGATGCCGTAAAAGCCGTAAGGTTTCCCGCAAGTCGTATCGCCGATCAGAATGACCTCGACCCCAATGCCTCTTAAACCATTAATCACAGCCTCGCTTGCCGAGCAGGTCCCGCTGCCCGAGATCACAACGACTCGATTGAGATTGAGCAGGGGCAGATCGGTCTCACTTGAAACCACGAACCCGGGTGCTGTCCTGGCAAATCTTGACGGTGATAGGGTCCGTCCCGTGATGGGATTCTGGGTGGGGTATTTGCTATTGAATTTTAACTCACTGAAAGTCTGATCGACGGCTTCTTCCCCGGCAATCATTGAGGCAAGCATCCGAGCAATATCTAGGTAACCACCCCCGTTATAACGCATATCGAGCACTAGCTCTGTTACCCCTTCAGACTTAAACCCCTCAAATGCGTCAATTAACTGTGATTCAGCGGTTGCAATATGGTCGTTGAAAAGCAAATAGCCAACTTTGCTATTCCCACGCGGGATTGCCTTGACTGATTGAACTGGCGTTGACCTAATTTCCTGACTGGTGAGATCAACCGAGGTGGTCTCACCGCTCGCAACATCTCGAAACACGAACTGATGCACTTCCCCTAAGGACTCTGGGAACAAGGCCGCATTGAGCACATCGGTATCGCTACCCTCCTTGAAATCGACCCCATCAACCGACGCAATTTCCCAACCGCGTAGCAAGCCGGCATCCCCAGCCGGAGTGTTCGGCTCCGTGTAAGCGACAAGCCACTGTCTCGGTGGCGACGACCGCACTCGAAAAAACTCGACCCCATACCCTGCGGATATTCCGGACTGTGATAATTTTTCCCATTCTTCGGTGTCGTAGGTGAAGTGAAATTTATCCTTTGGGTTGCCAGAGGGTGACAACGCGAAGGTTTTCATAATATCAAAATAGGCATCGGTCGAACTAAGCGTGTCTGGGTCGACATCTTCGATTTCGTCAAACCAAAGATAAGTATCAAAACTATAGGCTCTGATCCAGAAGTTCTCATCCACTACTGTGCCCTGCACATCCGAGAAACCGCTTCCCGCGCGCGGATTCTGACAACTCGCCTCAAAATCTGCGACATCACCATACTCACCCTCAACCCAACCTGAGTCACTCGTATCCGTCGGCGTGCTGGGCGGCGTTACCGAAACCGGCACTTCGGGCGCTGATGGACCAGAAGATCCACCACCACAAGCGGCTAACGTCATCATTACAACAATCAGCGCTATCGGCCGCAAACAAGACGTGATTGTCAGCTGCCGTAGAACCGCGTTTCTGAGTAACTGCATCGTCTCACCACCTTTTGATCTATTTGGTCTAACCGTTTTAGTCCCAACGGATGTTTCTAATTTAGCAAAGTTATCCTACAAACTTCACCCCAGCATCTCATTGGTGATACCTTTTATAGAATAAAATTACATTTTTGCGCTCAATTACACAGTAGCCGATGACCCGTTGTGATCTACGATCAAGTATTTTTGCGATCATCCAAAGGCACGATTGAGTTGCGGGTAGGGGGCAAGACGGCATACGGCTCTGATCGCTTGCGGCACAGCTCAACCATTGCGCTTTGTCGTTTCTTATAAACCACCATCAACACAAAAAGGTCCGAACGCTATGCCTTCATCTTGCTTCATCCGCCCGGCGGCATTGGCGTTTAGCGCCCTGGCGGTTATCTTCGCTTCTCTTGTGGTTTTTGCGGAGGCGCACCATGATCGAAAGCTAACCGATCTGACCTATATCGGCAGCCATAATAGCTACAAGCGCGCCTTACATCCAAAGTTGATGCGCTGGCTGAATCGAATAGATACGAAAACAGCTGAGGCCCTTGATTATAGCCACCCGCCCCTGACAACCCAGCTCAATCTCGGCCTTCGACTTTTCGAACTCGATATTTTTTATGACCCTGAGGGCAATCTCTATCAGGATCCGCTGGGTGACGCTTGGTTGTTTCGAGACGAATCCTTTTCAACAAAACACTCGCAGGCCCTACAGATGCCGGGCTTTAAGGTCCTACATGCCCAGGACGTTGACTTTCGCAGTCATTGCATTACCCTCGCGGAATGCTTGTCCGAAATGGTGCGCTTCTCGACGGAAAACCCCAGCCACGTTCCGATTGTGATCACGTTTAATTTAAAATCACAAACCATCGAACTGCCTGGTTTCACCGTACCACTTCCCTTCAATCAGACTGCGCTCAAAGCACTGCAGAGAACAATCATTGATCATCTCGGTTTAGGCCGCATATTTAGGCCAACAGCGCTTCAAGGTCGATGGACATCCCTTGCAGCAGCTGTTGAAAATAACGGTTGGCCTCTGATTGAAACGCTACGAGGCAAATTCCTGTTTGTGCTCGACGAGTCCGAAGAAACGCTGAACCCTTACAGCGCCCTCTTGGCAACACCAGGGCCGCATATTTTTTTTAAAACCCCACCGATGGGCCATCCGGACGCGGCAATTCTGATCCTAAATGATCCGATCCAGCAGTCAGCCGAGATACGCCAGGCTGTAAACAAGGGCTACCTCGTTAGGACGCGGGCGGATGCCGATACGCTCGAGGCACGCATAAACGATTCAACGCGGCGAGACGCCGCCTTTTCCTCCGGCGCACAGCTAATCAGTACCGATTACTATCAAGCCGATCCTCGCTTTGAAGGGCGCTATGAGGTTCGCTTTGAAAACGGCGGCTACGTTCGATGACCCAATTCACTAAAAGCCGACTGTACGCCCAGATGAGCGTCTAAGGGTTAAGACACAGGCGTAAAAAAGAAGCGATAGCCTGAAACGTATTCAAGCTGCGTCAGGCAGGCAGAGACGTGACTTTGCTTCTATCTCGGCGCTGAGATGGGCCTATTCACGCGGACGCGTTAAATCGCTAATGAATGGCACAACGAATGCGATTGCCGTCTAACGCATCGATACCATTTCAACCAGATCTTGCTAACGAACCGAATCGGTATATAGACGACTGGCCTTACAGAAGATGATTTGAGCCGCCCAGCGCAACTTAAGCCACGCGCTTTCAGGCGTCTCACTTTAAGACGGACAAAAAAAACCCCGCAAGTGCGGGGTTTTCTTTAACGTAACCTTAGTGGCTAGATTCTGCTGAATCTTTGTACGCAAGGTTCCAAATAATCAATCCAAAGAGGATCTTATTCACAAAGTCTGCAAGGTTATAAACCATATTGAGTGAGCCTTCATCGACACCACCCATCATATAGCCCATTACATAACCAATCGGATAGATCGCCCAACCCACTAATACGATCAGCCTCATATACCCGAATGCAGCTTTAACGCTCTCGGTTGCTGCCGCAGCTTTGCCAGCTTCACCTGCGAAGATCTCATAGATAATTACGGCCCAACCTACCATTCCGATCCAGAAACCTAAGGTCGCATCCATAACACCGGCTTCGCCTAGATAGCCAAAAATCAGCATGACCAAGGTACCCGCTAAGAGTCTTATAAATGAACCACTGCCGACTGACGCGCCAACGGCTTTTAGAATGATCCAAAATTCAATCATCAGAAGCGGCACGGTTATCAGCCAATCGATATATCGATAGACGATTGGTGTACTCTGCTCAAGCACCCAATAATCTCGCATATAGTCGTAGTGCACTGCTGCGACCAACGTAACCAGACCCGCCACCAACATAGACAGCCGCCATTCACTCTTAACCCGTAGTCCCTCGTACAGGAAAAACACTGTCGATGCGATCATCGCAACCGACACGATCCAAAACGAGACACCGACCAAATCACCTTCAGCTAAAAATTGCATCCCTACCTCCACGCTTGTTTTTTTATAAAACCCCTTTGTGTGACGTCACACTAAGGGCTCATCTTTGTTGAGCAAAGCAGCTAGATGTTTTGAACCCACGCTAGCGGAACTTCAAGCATCTTTCCCTACCGCTACAGAGTACGACAGAAACCCAATTTAAATCAAACGCTAATTGCACGTTTTTTGAGCGAGCAAAGACTATTGAAATGAAGTCATTGTAGGCGGTACCGACGTCATCCCTGGACAAAACAATCAGGCATAAAAAAACCCCCGATGGCTTCCCATCGAGGGTTTTGGATAAATGCCTGACGATGACCTACTCTCACATGGGATCTCCCACACTACCATCGGCGCAAAGTCGTTTCACTACTGAGTTCGAAATGGGATCAGGTGGTACCAACTCGCTATGGTCGTCAGGCAAACTGAGTGCCGGTAACGGCAATTCGTTCGCCACGTCTAGATTGGGCGAACCCTACCTAAACCTAGCTCTTTAAAAAAGTAAACAAGTGATCAATTGACATCCTATCCTTCGGTCTTCCGACCAAAGGCACATTCAAAGGCATATCCTATGAATAACAGTAAGCTTTCTCAGTCGCCTAACCGGCCGACTTCAAATTCACTCAAGTTATATGATCAAGCCTCACGAGCAATTAGTACGGGTTAGCTCAACGCCTCGCAGCGCTTACACATCCCGCCTATCAACCTTGTAGTCTTCAAGGGCTCTTTAGGGGACTCTAGGTCCCAGTGAGATCTAATCTTGAGGGGGGCTTCCCGCTTAGATGCTTTCAGCGGTTATCCTGTCCGAACATAGCTACCCGGCAATGCAATTGGCATCACAACCGGAACACCAGAGGTTCGTCCACTCCGGTCCTCTCGTACTAGGAGCAGCTCCTCTCAAATCTCAAACGCCCACGGCAGATAGGGACCGAACTGTCTCACGACGTTCTAAACCCAGCTCGCGTACCACTTTAAATGGCGAACAGCCATACCCTTGGGACTGGCTTCAGCCCCAGGATGTGATGAGCCGACATCGAGGTGCCAAACACCGCCGTCGATGTGAACTCTTGGGCGGTATCAGCCTGTTATCCCCGGCGTACCTTTTATCCGTTGAGCGATGGCCCTTCCATACAGAACCACCGGATCACTATGACCTACTTTCGTACCTGCTCGACGTGTCTGTCTCGCAGTCAAGCACCCTTATGCCATTGCACTCATCGCATGATTTCCGACCATGCTGAGGGTACCTTCGCGCTCCTCCGTTACTCTTTGGGAGGAGACCGCCCCAGTCAAACTACCCACCATACACTGTCCTTAACCCGGATTACGGGTCGAAGTTAGAACCTCAACGTTATCAGGGTGGTATTTCAAGGTCGACTCCACAATCACTAGCGTGACTGCTTCAAAGTCTCCCACCTATCCTACACAGATAAAATCAAAGTCCAGTGCAAAGCTGTAGTAAAGGTGCACGGGGTCTTTCCGTCTAGCCGCGGGTATACGGCATCTTAACCGCAAATTCAATTTCACTGAGTCTCGGGTAGAGACAGTGTAGCCATCGTTACGCCATTCGTGCAGGTCGGAACTTACCCGACAAGGAATTTCGCTACCTTAGGACCGTTATAGTTACGGCCGCCGTTTACCGGGGCTTCGATCATGAGCTTCGCCGAAGCTAACCCAATCAATTAACCTTCCGGCACCGGGCAGGCGTCACACCCTATACTTCCTCTTACGAGTTTGCAGAGTGCTGTGTTTTTAATAAACAGTCGCAGCTACCTGGTATCTTCGACCGCCCTCAGCTTAGGGAGCAAGTCCCATCACCAAAAGCGGCGCACCTTCTCCCGAAGTTACGGTGCCATTTTGCCTAGTTCCTTTACCCGAGTTCTCTCAAGCGCCTTGGTATTCTCTACCTGACCACCTGTGTCGGTTTGGGGTACGGTTCACAATTATCTGAAGCTTAGAAGCTTTTCCTGGAAGCATGGCATCAACCACTTCCCGAGTACAAAGACTCGGTTCGTCGTCACATCTCAGCCTTAGGAGTCCGGATTTACCTAAACTCCCAGCCTACTTGCTTAAACGCGGACAACCAACGCCGCGCTGGCCTAGCCTTCTCCGTCCCTCCATCGCAATAATTGTAAGTGCAGGAATATTAACCTGCTTCCCATCGACTACGCGTTTCCGCCTCGCCTTAGGGGCCGACTTACCCTGCGCCGATTAACGTTGCGCAGGAAACCTTGGTCTTCCGGCGGGGGGGTTTTTCACCCCCCTTATCGTTACTCATGTCAGCATTCGCACTTCTGATACCTCCAGCATGCCTTACGACACACCTTCACAGGCGTACAGAACGCTCCGCTACCGCGCGTATAAATACGCACCCGCAGCTTCGGTACACAGTTTAGCCCCGTTAAATCTTCCGCGCAGGCCGACTCGACTAGTGAGCTATTACGCTTTCTTTAAAGGATGGCTGCTTCTAAGCCAACCTCCTAGCTGTCTGTGCCTTCCCACTTCGTTTCCCACTTAACTGTGATTTAGGGACCTTAGCTGGCGGTCTGGGTTGTTTCCCTCTTCACGACGGACGTTAGCACCCGCCGTGTGTCTGCCATGATTGCACTCACTGGTATTCGGAGTTTGCATCGGGTTGGTAAGCCGGGATGGCCCCCTAGCCGAAACAGTGCTCTACCCCCAGTGGTGAGACATGACGCTCTACCTAAATAGATTTCGCGGAGAACCAGCTATCTCCAGGCTTGATTAGCCTTTCACTCCGATCCACAGCTCATCCCCTAATTTTTCAACATTAGTGGGTTCGGGCCTCCAGTTGATGTTACTCAACCTTCACCCTGGCCATGGATAGATCGCCTGGTTTCGGGTCTACTCCCTGCAACTAATTCGCCCTATTAAGACTCGGTTTCCCTACGCCTCCCCTAAACGGTTAAGCTTGCTACAGAAAGTAAGTCGCTGACCCATTATACAAAAGGTACGCAGTCACACCCGAAGGTGCTCCTACTGCTTGTACGCATACGGTTTCAGGATCTATTTCACTCCCCTCTCCGGGGTTCTTTTCGCCTTTCCCTCACGGTACTGGTTCACTATCGGTCAGTTGGGAGTATTTAGCCTTGGAGGATGGTCCCCCCATGTTCAGTCAAAGTTTCTCGTGCTCCGACCTACTTGTTGCAAACTTAGTTCTTCCTAATGGTTTTAAAGTACAGGGCTATCACCTTGTATCGCCGGACTTTCCAGACCGTTCCTCTAACCAATAAGATAAAGATTGCTGGCTGGTCCCCTTTCGCTCGCCGCTACTAAGGGAATCTCGGTTGATTTCTTTTCCTCCGGGTACTTAGATGGTTCAGTTCCCCGGGTTCGCCTCTACACCCTATGTATTCAGGTGCAGATAACCTCGTAAGGTTGGGTTTCCCCATTCGGACATCTCGGGATATAGCGCTTGTTTGCCAGCTCCCCCGAGCTTTTCGCAGGCTACAACGTCCTTCATCGCCTCCAACTGCCTAGGCATCCACCGTATGCGCTTATTCGCTTGATCATATAAATTGAATGAACTCTTAGCCCCGTCCTTTTGAATTTCGCCAGGGCTAACATACCAACTTATTGATATCACCGGATATTACGCTTGAATTTGTACAAATTAGTGAGTCATGTTTCTTGAGTATCAAGAACAGCTGCGTTTGAGGTCAACTGCACCTGATAGAAACACTATCTCATTTGCGGATGTCAATTTGCATCGAATTAAAGGGTTTCAGTCTTTAATTCTCTACTTACTTTATCACTTGTTCACTTTTTTAAAGAACCACACATCGGGTTGACCGATGCACCACGCTTACGCGTGCTGGAAAAACCAGAAGCCATTCTTTTATCGCGCCTGCAAACCACTATTCAGGCAAAAAGAATCGATTCTGGTTTCTTCTAAGGGAATCAGAAAACAAACAATAGGTTGTGAGTACTTGCAGAGAATGCATTTTTTAAGGAGGTGATCCAGCCGCAGGTTCCCCTACGGCTACCTTGTTACGACTTTACCCCAGTCATGAATCACACCGTGGTGACCGTCCTCCGTAGTTAGACTAGCCACTTCTGGTGCAACCCACTCCCATGGTATGACGGGCGGTGTGTACAAGGCCCGGGAACGTATTCACCGCGACATGCTGATTCGCGATTACTAGCGATTCCGACTTCATGGAGTCGAGTTGCAGACTCCAATCCGGACTACGAAAAGTTTTTTGGGATTTGCTCCATCTCGCGATATTGCGACCCTTTGTACTTCCCATTGTAGCACGTGTGTAGCCCAGGCCGTAAGGGCCATGATGACTTGACGTCATCCTCTCCTTCCTCCGGTTTGTCACCGGCAGTCTCCTTAGAGTTCCCACCATTACGTGCTGGCAAATAAGGATAAGGGTTGCGCTCGTTACGGGACTTAACCCAACATCTCACGACACGAGCTGACGACAGCCATGCAACACCTGTCACAGAGTTCCCGAAGGCACCAAACCATCTCTGGTAAGTTCTCTGGATGTCAAGGCCTGGTAAGGTTTTTCGCGTTGCATCGAATTAAACCACATGCTCCACCGCTTGTGCGGGCCCCCGTCAATTCATTTGAGTTTTAATCTTGCGACCGTACTCCCCAGGCGGTCTACTTATCGCGTTAGCTTCGCCACTAAGAGGTCAAGCCTCCCAACGGCTAGTAGACATCGTTTACGGCGTGGACTACCAGGGTATCTAATCCTGTTTGCTCCCCACGCTTTCGCACCTCAGTGTCAGTATCAATCCAGGGGGCCGCCTTCGCCACCGGTATTCCTCAGAATATCTACGCATTTCACCGCTACACTCTGAATTCTACCCCCCTCTATCGTACTCTAGTTTGTCAGTTTGGAATGCAGTTCCCAGGTTGAGCCCGGGGCTTTCACATCCCACTTAACAAACCACCTACGCGCGCTTTACGCCCAGTAATTCCGATTAACGTTCGATCCCTCCGTATTACCGCGGCTGCTGGCACGGAGTTAGCCGGATCTTCTTCTGTAGGTAACGTCATCTCACAGCGGTATTAACGCTGCTAGTTCCTCCCTACTGAAAGTGCTTTACAACCCTAAGGCCTTCTTCACACACGCGGCATGGCTGTGTCAGGGTTTCCCCCATTGCACAATATTCCTGACTGCTGCCTCCCGTAGGAGTCTGGACCGTGTCTCAGTTCCAGTGTGGCTGATCGTCCTCTCAGACCAGCTATGGATCGTCGCCTTGGTAGGCCTTTACCCCACCAACTAGCTAATCCAACGCAGGCTCCTCCAATAGTGAGAGCTTTCAAGAAGAGGCCCTCTTTCCCCCGTGGGGCGTATGCGGTATTATTCCGGGTTTCCCCGGGCTATCCCCCGCTACTGGGTAGATTCCTACGCGTTACTCACCCGTCCGCCACTCGTCAGCCAGAGCAAGCTCTGCTGTTACCGTTCGACTTGCATGTCTAAGGCCTGCCGCCAACGTTCAATCTGAGCCATGATCAAACTCTTCAATTTTAATTGAAGTTTTCCTGATCCCTTCGTTTCACCCTTTTGAGGCTCCCTCAGTTCACAGTTGCGAATAAAGTTCGCAAATCTTTTGTCAAACTTCTTCTTACGAAGAAGCCTGGCTCAGCAACGCACAATTACCGTATTTAGTAAGTATACTCAATAAATTGTCGGTAACTTGTTGCTGATAACTTTCGCACTCAACTAACAAGTACCCACACCTATTGTTTGTTTTCCTGATTTTTAAAAAACTTCTTCGGACTTTCTAGCGAAGGATGCCGCGCCAACTCACTAAGCGGGCGGGTAGCTTTCGTAAATTTTGTCTCGAATGGTCTCAGCCCCTTAGCTGACAACCTTACTCTTGCGAGCCTGACCACTTGGCCAGGACGCGTATTATACGTACCGTTGTTTCCTTTACAACACCTTTTCTTAATTAATTTCGATCGCTTTGCGGCGACTTACTTTTGCCTAAAAAAGGGCGGTTCCAAACAACGGACGCGCAGCTTACTAGACAATCCTAGGGCTTTGCAAGACTTAATCATCCCGCCCCTGCAATTGACGCCTCATTGCAACCAGAAACACCGCGCCAAACCAATAAAGGAATCCTCTCACAATCCAGCTTAAGCGTTATAAGGCTTACGGGCCAGCACCAGCGCTGATTTAGGAAGACTTCGTTTGCTGTCGCCAACGATGCAGCAACAGCAGCAGGACAACCGCTGAATACAGGGCGACTTCCGTGTAATCGCTTCGCGCAACCCAGAACATATGGATCAGGACTAACAGCGCAGCCGGGTAGACCAAACGATGCAGGATTCGCCAGCGACGACCCAGTGCCCGCACACTCACGTTATTGGACGTCCCCGCCAGCACCAAGAGCATCAAACCAGCCAAAAACCCGACAATAATGTACGGCCGATTGAGCAAATCCTGACCTAAATTCTGCCACTGCCACTCCAGCAGCAGCCCTGCGTAGGACAACCAGTGCATAAGCGCATACCCAAAGCAGGCAACCCCCAAGGCACGACGCTGCCTTAATAACCAGCGAGCCCTGATTAGGGCCTGCACGGGGGTCACGAAAAGCACCGCACAGAGAAACCACAAAGCAGTTGTTCCAAACAGATCGACTAAGGATTGGGCGGGATCTGGCCCTAGCGCGCTTGGGTCGTACCATACAACCTGAAAAACGCGTGTGCCGATAAAAATCAAAGGCAACAGCAGCAGCCACCAGAACCAACGGGTCAGGAGCACCTTATCCATTAAAGAATCCAAACAGGCGCAAACGAACTCCTAACCCACTAGTAGTATTTCGTGAGATCCATGCCTTGATACAGCCCCGCCACCGCGTCGGCGTAACCGTTGAACGGCAAGGTTGGGACTCGATTCGAGGCAAACAGTGTGCTCGGCAATCGACGCTCCTCGGCCTGACTCCACCGCGGGTGATCCACCGCTGGGTTCACGTTGGCATAAAAGCCATATTCACGCGCGTTTGCCTTCTCCCAGGTTGTTTGCGGCTGCCGATCGGTGAATGTGATCTTCCGAATGGACTTAATGCTTTTGAAACCGTATTTCCAAGGAACAACCAAGCGGAGCGGCGCGCCATTTTGATTCGGCAACGAACGACCATAAACACCAGTTGCCATCAACGTTAACGGATGCATCGCCTCATCCATTCTTAACCCTTCAACATAGGGGTAATCAATAGCGGCAAAAAAGGATCCCTGGCCCGGCATCTCCTCCGGCCGATAGACCGTCTCGAACGCAACATAGCGCGCGCTACTCAGTGGCTTAAGCCGCTTGAGCAGTGCAGCCATCGGCACGCCAAGCCAAGGAATCACCATCGACCAGGCCTCAACGCATCTTAGTCGGTATACGCGCTCCTCAACAGCCAGGCCTTTCAGCAGATCTTCCAAGTCAAAGGTGCCCGTGCCTTCCGCCAAGCCACTCACCGTCACCTGCCAAGGATGCGGTTTGAAATCCTGCCCCTTCTTTTCAGGATCATCCTTGCCTGTACCAAACTCATAAAAGTTGTTGTAGCCCGTCACGTATTCATAAGGGGTCAACTTTTCAGTCGTCGAGAAAGGGCTTGAGGATGCTTGTTTGTTTTGGGATTGTAGCCAAAGCGGCGCCGGGTCTACGCTAGGAGCCGCCTCCGAGGCCTTGAGTGCTGGCGCCATCAGGGCAGCGGCGCCAACAGCTGAGGCTTTTAAATATTGTCTGCGATTTAGATAAATCGCTTCTGGGGTGACATCGCGCTCGGTTAACTTGCTACCAACGGGTGCCTTCATGGACCTCGCTCCTTGTGATTCAGCGCCAAGACCAGAGGCCGGCCTTGCAAGGCTAATCTCCGTCTGGATTTCTCCTACGTCTACGAAGCAAACTGCTAATTGGCCCTGATGCGGCGTAGGTTAGCCCGATGATCAGCAGCATGCCAGGTGGGTAGACGGCAACAACAACAAATAAAAACACAATTGTCACCATAAACAAGAACGGTACTCTGCCACCAAAATCGAACTCTTTCGGACTGTAATACCGAATATTACTCACCATCAAGACCGCTAAGACACCCGCCAAAACCGCGAAGGGCAAACCAAACTCCAGCCCAGCACTTTGCTGAACATTATCATGCCAAACCCAAGCCAGTGCGGCGATCGTCCCTGCAGCGCCTGGACTGGCAAGCCCAAAGAACACCTTGCTGTCTGGCGCCGTGTTAAATCGAGCGAGCCGTAAGGCCGCGCAAGCCATATACAAAAAAGCGACAAACCATCCGAGCTTCCCAAGATCCGCAAGCACCCAACTGAACATTAAGAGGGCCGGGGCAACCCCAAAGGCGACCAAGTCCGATAAACTATCGTACTGCACGCCAAACTCGCTTTGCGTATTGGTTAATCGCGCAACCCGACCGTCTAACGAATCGAGAAACCCCGCAATCACAATCGCAATTGCGGCTTGCTCAATATCGCCCGTCATACTCGAGATAATGGAGTAGAATCCAGAGAAGAGCGCACCGGTGGTAATGAGGTTTGGCAGCAGATAGATCCCACGCCGTAACCCTTGCCGCTTGTTCGGCAACGGTCTCACATTATCGGGCTGGGGCTTCGGATTCGAACTGGATGCGTCATTCACCATAGTAACTCCAGGGCCCAAACGCTGACGGTTGGGCCGTTATTTGGATAACTTACGTTAAAGAGCCAACACTTTTTCGCCGCGGCTCAATCCCGTGACCCCAGTTCGAACCACCTCCAGCACCACAGACTCGCTCAGCGCGTTAATAAAGGCATCCAATTTTTCGGTGGTGCCGGACAACTGGATCGCGTAGGTGCTTGCCGTCACATCAATAATTTGACCTCGGAAAATATCCGCAACCCGTTTAACTTCGGCTCGCTGAGCACCCGAGGCCTTCACCTTAAGCAACATTAACTCGCGCTCAACGTGTTCACCATCGGTCAAGTCGGCCAACTTTACAACTTCGATCAATTTATTGAGCTGTTTGGTGATCTGCTCGACCTCGACATCACTGGCACTGGTGGTCAACGTCAGCCGCGATAAGCTCACGTCGTCCGTCGGCGCAACCGTCAGCGACTCAATATTATAGTTCCGCTGCGCAAACAGTCCGATCACACGCGACAAAGCACCAGCTTCATTTTCTAGGAGAATTGAGATAATCCTTCTCATCAGGTTCGAATCCCTTTTTTAAGCCACATATCACGCATTGACCCATTGGGCGCCACATGCATTGGATACACATGCTCATTGGGATCGACCTCAATATCGACAAAGACAAGCTGATCCTTTAGCGCAAATGCGGCTTCCAGCCCCGGCAACAATTCCTCGGGCTTGGTAATTTTAATCCCAACGTGGCCGTAGGCCTCGGCCAACGCCTTAAAGTCGGGTAAGGAATCCATATAACTATGGGAGTGCCGACCTTCATACTGCATATCCTGCCACTGCCGAACCATTCCGAGCGCGCCATTATTCAAGTTGATAATTTTAACGGGCAGCTCATACTGCCGGCAGGTCGACAGTTCCTGTATGTTCATTTGGATACTACCTTCGCCCGTAATGCAGACCACCTGGGCGTCGGGAAAAGCGACTTGCACCCCCATCGCGGCGGGCAAACCAAACCCCATGGTGCCAAGTCCGCCTGAGTTGATCCACTGCCGCGGCCAATCAAAGGGGTAATACAAGGCCGCAAACATCTGGTGCTGCCCAACGTCCGAGCTGACATAGGCGCCACCGCCAGTCGCTTGATAAACCGCTTGCACCGCCTGCTGGGGTTTAATCACGCTCGTGTTGGATTCATAAGCCAGGCATTCCTGCCCACGCCAACCCTCAATTTGCGCCCACCAGTCCGCTAAATGCTTTGCGTTGTGCTCGCCCTGCGCTTTCGTCTCGAGATCAATTAACCCGAGCATTTCCGTAAGAACCGAGATCACAGGCCCGACAATTGGCACGTCGACCGCTACATTTTTACTGATCGAGGTTGGGTCCACATCAATATGGACAATTTTGGCATACGGACAGAACTTTGAAATCGTGTTGGTGACCCGATCATCAAAGCGTGCGCCCACGGCAAGCAGGACATCGCAGTGGTGCATCGCATTGTTCGCCTCGACAGTGCCATGCATCCCGAGCATGCCGAGAAACTGCGGGTCGGTGGAGGGGAAAGCCCCCAGCCCCATTAAAGTACTGGTGATGGGATAACCGAGCCGCTTTACCAAAGCTGTGAGCAAGCCGGCACCTTCGCCTTGAATAACGCCACCACCGCTATAAATTACAGGCCGTTCGGCACCTAGTAGCATCGTCACGGCTTTCTTAATCTGACCGCTATGACCCCGAGTCACCGGGTTATAGGAGCGAATCGACACTTCGTCAGGATATTCAAAGGGATGAAGGTCCGCTGGATTCGTGATGTCCTTGGGAATATCGACCACAACCGGCCCTGGCCTACCGCTATTCGCCAAATAAAACGCTTTTTTGATCGTTGCCGGAATATCGACCGCACGCTTAACTAAAAAACTGTGTTTAACGATCGGTCTCGATATGCCCACCATGTCGGTTTCTTGGAAGGAATCTGTGCCGATCAAGTGAGACTGCACTTGACCCGAGATCACCACCATCGGGATCGAATCCATATAGGCCGTGGCAATACCCGTAATCGCGTTGGTCGCGCCCGGTCCAGACGTCACCAAAACCACGCCGGGTCGCCCCGTTGCACGAGCATAGCCGTCCGCCATATGCGTCGCGGCTTGCTCGTGACGCACCAAGAAGTGTTTGATCACTTCCTGACGAAATAAGGCATCATATATGTGCAGCACTGCGCCGCCCGGATACCCAAACACATACTCGACGCCTTCGGCTTGAAGGGATCGAACGAGCATGTCACCACCAGAGAGCTGCTCTAACTCTGATTGCGACGCTGTTTTGAGATCATTTTTCACAGATACCACCTTGCTCTTGCCAGTTTGGCTTTGGGGTCCGGCATTTTTTACTATACCATCCTATGAGTCAACGATCCGCCGGATTTTGCAACCAGCCTATGAATCACCATCCAGATCATGAATACCGCTTATCTGCCGGACGCTTCTGTTTATGCGTTGGCCTCATACTGCTGATTGCATGGCCCGCGCTTAGCAAGGCCGCTGAACGACAAAGTATTTATACCTGGCAGGACGCGGAGGGCAGGACCCATTTTGCGGACCGCCCCGTGACGTCATTCGATGTCGAAGACCTGAATCCAAGAAAACCATTTGGCTATATTGCGCCCGACGCCTCCGAAAAGACGCCGGCAACAACCCCTTTAGCAAATGCCGAAGACTCAGGAAGGCCAGCCCCTGCCACTGCAAAGCCGGCAGCCTTGCCACGCGTTGCCCAAGAGACCGTCCCTGACTATGCGCGAAACTGCAAGGGCGCTAAGAATCGACTGGATGAACTCGGACGCTTTCAAAGACTCAAAGTTAAAAATGCGGAAGGCAAAATGGTGTTTATGACCCAGATGCAAAAGCAAGTCCTGATCGATGAAGCGCGCGCCGCGGTTAAAGATAACTGCAATCGACGTTAACCCCGCGTTCGCCACAACAAACTTGCAAATCGGCCCGTGACACCCTCCTTGCGATAGGAATAAAAGGTATCCACCTCGCAAACTGTGCAGCGCTCGGACTGCACCACTTGCGTTACCCCCGCTCGGTGCAAACATCGATGCGCCGCTTGGGGTAAATCAAGGCAATCTTGCTGACCGGGCCTGTCCAGCAACAACCCTGGCTCTGGAAACAGCGCTTTAAATTCTGGCCCCACCTCAAAGTGACAGGGACCAATACCCGGGCCAATCCAAGCACACACGGGCGCGCCCTGAAAGCCGGCAACCGCCGCCTCGATAACACCCGCCAAAAGACCCCGCCAACCCGCATGCACCGCCGCAATGCGCGAGCCATCATAACTTGAGAGCAGTATGGGCAAGCAATCCGCCGTTAGGATCGCCAGCACCGTATTGGACGCTGCGGTTATCGCACCATCTGCCTCGGCATCGAGGCGCTCGCATAAGGGCGTTTGATCCACTTCCAATATCTGCGCGCCATGGACTTGATTCAACCACAGCGGATCACCCGGCAAATCAAACTGATGCGTAAGGCGCTCACGGTTCCGCATCACAACTTCCGAGTCATCGCCAACATGGGTTGCTAAATTCAGTCCTTGATAGACGCCCTGACTACTGCCTGCCTGACGTGTGGTACAGACCGCTCGCACCCCTTGATCCGGTAACCCGAATACGCTGTGAAAATCAGCCAGCGCATTAATCATTGGATGCTCGAGCCCAGGTTAAAAGTGCCTGAAAATCATCCGGCGCGTCCGCATTGACCTCGACAATATCCCCAGACACTGGGTGCGCCAATTCCAGATGCCGCGCGTGTAGGGCTTGACGGCCGAACTCAGGCACGCCTTCTAGGCGCGGACCCCGGCGCTGACGGTACACCGGATCCCCGACTAAGGGATGGCCCAGATGCTCCATATGCACCCTGATTTGATGCGTTCTGCCAGTGACCAAAGAAAACCGCATGTGCGCCAACCCACCGTAGCGTGCCAAACACCAGAAATGTGTTTCAGACGCCCGCCCCAGGGGCCGAACCGCCATCTTGGTTCGATGGGTCGGATGTCGGCCAATTGGGGCATCAACAATGCCAAAAGGCGCCGGATGCCCGTACACAATCGCCTCATATTCCCGCTTGATCCCCCGATCGGCCAATTGCCGAGTCAGCGCGGTCATCGCGGTCAACGATTTAGCCACCATCAGCAAGCCAGACGTTTCTTTATCCAACCGATGGATAATGCCGGCTCTGGGCAGACCCATGGTCTCGGGTGCATAGTGCATTAGCGCATTCATTAGGGTTCCCGTTGGGTTACCCGCGCCTGGATGCACCACCAGCCCGGCCGGCTTGTTCACCACCAAGAAATCTGGATCCTCAAACCGCACATCAAGGGGAATCGATTCCGGGCCAGACGCGATCTGTGTTTGCTGCGCATTAATTTCAATCAGGGCGCCCGGCGCGACGCGCGCGGCGGCCTTACCCGCTTGGCCATCAACCCGCAATTCACCGGATTTGATCCAGGCCTGAAGTTTCGCTCGGGAATACTCAGGAAACAGTTGTGCGGCGGCCTGATCCAGGCGCAATCGGCCCGACGAGGCTGGCAATCTTTCGCGACGAATCAGGGTTTCGAACATGGGGGGCAGATCAACTATGCTTGGGAGAACGCAGAGGCTATGGTTAAATACCCTTCTTTTCAAGCATTCACACATCCGGAGCCTTCATTGAACCTAAGTCCTCATGCAGTGCACCTCATTTTAATCAGCCTCATGGCCGCGTTACTGACGGGTTGTGCGAAAGATACGGATGATTCAGAAGAGGCCTCCGAGCTTGCGCTCTACGAGTCGGCGCAAAGCGGGATGGCGGCGGGCAATTATAAAGACGCCGTGGCAAGACTGCAGGCCCTTGAAGCAAGATTCCCATTTGGTCGGTATGCAGAGCAAGCCCAGCTTGAGATCATTTATGCCTACTATCAAAGCAGTCAGGCAGAAGCGGCCCGGGCGGCTGCAGACCGGTTTATCCGGCTGCACACCAATCACCCTAACGTTGATTATGCCTATTATTTGCGAGGCCTTGCCTCATTTGAAGAAGATGAAAACTTCCTAACCAAGCTGTTCCCGCTGGATCCCTCGAAACGAGACCCCGGCGCCGCGCGAGAATCTTTTGAGGACTTTTCGCTACTCCTACGACGCTTCCCCACCAGCGAGTACGCGCCGGACGCGCAACAAAGAATGCGCTACTTGAAAAACCTCCTTGCCGAAGCGGAACTGCATGCCGCGCGCTATTATATTTACCGGGGCGCTTATATGGCGGCGGCGAACCGAGGCCGGTATGTCCTTGAGAATTTTCAAGGCACCATTGCGGTGCCGGACGCACTCGCCATCATGGTGGAATCCTACCGATTGCTGGAGCAGCAAACCTTGGCTGAGAACGCGTTGTTGGTGCTGCGCAATAACTACCCCGATCACTCAAGCCTGGATGTTAATGGCAACTTCAATCCCAGTCGGTCCGTCCGCAAAACCGAGAAGTCTTGGCTGAATGTGCTGTCGCTGGGCCTCTTCGGCTAACCATTAGCCAGCCCAATCCCCCGTAAAGACCGAGCCTAAAGCGCCCCTATGGGCGACTTCAGACATCACTGACATAACCCTGCGAGATCACCCAACCGAAAGGGGCAAGGTTTTCGCTACCCTTTAAAAATGCCTTACTGCAACCGCGCCCGGCTTCTGCCCGCTCTGGATAGAGACGCACCCACTCAATTATGCTATCTCGAAGTCCACTCGCCCCTTTCTTGGGCATCACGCTCAACTCAGGCGCGTCGCAGCCGAGCATTAGGCTTTACCCTGGTTGAGCTCTGCGTGACCTTGCTGATCCTGAGTCTGCTTCTAGGAGCGGCCTACCCGAGCCTGCAATCGGTTATCGCACAAACCCAAGCTACAACCCTGGCAAATGATCTCGTCAGCCTATTGCACTACGCCCGGCTTCAAGCCTTACACCATCAACGGGCCGTGACGGTTTGCCACTTGGTCGATGGCCAGTGTCAAAGGCCTTGGCAGACAAGGCTCACTGTCTTTGAGGATCGGGCACCGCTCGGCAGCCTAGAAAACGCGGATCAAGCACTGCTCACAATTAACCTGCCTGAAGACGCAAAAATTCTCTGGCGATCCTTTCGTCGCAAGACCTACTTGCGTTTTACGGGGCTTGGGGCCACCGACAATCAAAACGGCAGTTTTATCACCTGCACCCGGCCCGGGGCCATTAAGACTGCGCGAAAAATTGTCATCAATCGACAGGGGCGTTTTCGAGTCGCACAGTTTGACCCGGAAGTCCTAGCCACTCGACTCGGGCAGAAAGGCTGCTAATTGGCACCCACACGCAGCAGCCTCGCTGCACTCCAAAGCACCGAGCTAAAAGCATCAGTCATTACTGAGCCGGCGCCATGACAATCGCCCAGTGTTGACGGATGTCTCGGTATTGGTCCGCACAATACTCAGGGATCTGTCCGACAACTGCGTCACCCTGTTTTCGCCAACAAAGGCTGCATCAGTTGGTGCCGAACCTTCAAATACCGTTCCGGCAACAATTGCGCCATTAATCAGATCACTACTATCAAAAGCACCATCATTATTGAGATCAAAAACGCCGTCTTGCAAACAGCTACTGCCCCCCGTTAAGGGGCAAAATGCCAATCCAAAACCCCCAGATGAGGCCGAACAGGCACTACTGGTGGTGGGAAGCACGGAGTTTACGAACCCGATACCACCTCTAATTTGGAAGTTCCGTATTGCGCGCTCGCCAGACGATCCGGCTATATCACCGGCCGCCGCAGCGTTTAGATCGTTGTACCACCCCAAAACAGAGGGGGCTATTGATTCATCATCCGACACCAAGAGGTTCACCGACTCATCTGAAAGCGTTCTGCCACAGGTTGTTGTCGCAACGCTGTCATCGCCTGTTACGGTCTCGCATTGATTTGTGTAGGCTTGCTGGACCAGCTTTGACTTCGGCACCAAATCATTACCCAGTCGGTCCCAGATACCATACATGCTTTGGATATCCGTATCAGCACGATCACCATTAACGAAGTAGCGGCCCGTACCAATTATAACAACATAGCCTTGTTGATTTTCCGCTTGGACAACCAAAGGGCGATTAAGAATTGGTTGCGCGCTGGTCGTGCCATCTGAGGCCGTAAACGATGCTGTAAATATTTTTGTGCTAACCCATTGCTTGAAGATCTCGACCCCTTTTTTGCAACCCCCTAGAATGCCCGTATAAGTTGCAGGCAAGGTGCCCAGCCCGCTGCTAGCCCAATCACTAAACGCAGGCAGATCAGCCCGACACAAATCAAATCGATAGAGATTACCCTTCATATCACCCGCATAGACGTAATCAACCGTCCCATCCTGGTCCGCATCAATGGCCCGTGCCGCGCCCAACCCGTTAGGATAAACAGAGCCACCAACTGAATAAGCCCCCTCACCCGTATCTAATTTAATAAAATCAT
>Ga0206125_10000670_pt1 | contig 42888 bp, 20 predicted proteins | sample Helgoland_Spring_4_FD_148598 | JGI IMG/M metagenome (GOLD analysis project Ga0206125, IMG submission 148598) | Pelagic subsurface seawater microbial communities from Kabeltonne, Helgoland, North Sea - Helgoland_Spring_Bloom_20160331_1 | ecosystem: Environmental > Aquatic > Marine > Epipelagic ... | reverse complement strand
CATTTGGGCTGCGCAGGGACGACGTGTTGGATGGGCTGGCTCATGGTGATTGGCGTTTTGCGGTGCACCACAAGGATGAGGGGAAGTCAGACCTGCAGCATTGACGTTCGTCATCGCGGGTTTTGACTTTCGTATTCGATCGTTGATGAAAGTGTGTGGCCAAGGGCGGGCTTGGCTGCTCGCTTAAACGATGCTCACGGGCAGGGGTTGCCGAAGTTGCCCAGCAGGAGCAGGACGTCTGCGACGGTGACAATGCCGTCCGCGTTGAGGTCGCCTACGCATCCGCCGCAGAGGCCGAGGGCTTCTTCGCCGTCCGGGCAGCCGTTGCCGTTGGTGTCGGCAGCAAGGGGGTTTGTCGTGCCGGCCGTCACTTCGAGGCCGTCGGTGAGGCCGTCGCCGTCGGTGTCGGCGTCGAAGGGGTCCGTGCCGAGCGCGAGTTCGTCGGCGTCATCCAGTCCGTCGCCATCGCTGTCCGCCGAAGCCACCGCCGTCGCCATCAGGTCGCAGACCACCGGGAAGTGGTCGGACGCCTCGCCCGTGTCGTCGGCCAGCATCCCTGACGCGGCGAGTACATCGGCCGGCAGCGCTTCGGAGCGCAGGATGAACCCGTGCTCGAGCGACAGCACCGCATCGGAGTAGAGCAGGAAGTCGAGGCGTCCTGGCGGGTAGTTCCCATCGCCGTCGTCGCGCCACGTGTAGGTGAACGGGTCGTGGGTCTGCCGCGGCAGCGCATCGGCCCATGCGGTGCCGTCCCAATCGGGTGGGGCGCCGACGCCGTAGACGTCGGTCTGCACGATGTCGCCGGACAGCAGCGTTTCGAGCTGCTGGGCGTATCCAACGAGGTTGAGGTCGCCGGCGTAAACGATGGGCGTGCCGGGCGCCACCGCGCCGCCGGAGGCGGTCTCGTCGCGGATCCACGCCATCATCTCGTCGACCTGGTCCTGGCGGCCGGCGTCGTTGGCGCAGCAGGAAAGGTGGCTGTTGATGAACAGCATCGGCCCGCCGAGGGCGGCCGGCACGTCCACGAGCACCGGCGCCTGCTTGGTGACCTCGTTCCACGTTTCTAGCAGGGGCCAGAGTGCGGCTGTCACGAGGTCGCCGTCCTTGTGGGTGTACCACCCCTCCGCGGTGCCGGTGGGAAGCCAGTCGTCCAGGAGGTCTTTGACCTGCGCGGCCGACGTGTTGCCGCACTCGCTGAACAGATAGACGTCCGCATCGATGGCTTGGACGATGCGCTCGAAGCGGGGCTGTCGGTTGCCATTGACCAATCCATTGCCCAGGACGTTGTAGGCGCAGGTCCGCACCACCGGAAGGCCGGGCCGCGCCAGCCCGAGGGGCGCCACGGGCGGGGCCAAGTCGTCGTCGAACACGTAGACGAAGTCCGCGCCGGCGTTGGGCATGAAGTCGGCCCCAAGGGTTTCGCGAAAGAGCAATCGGATGGTGTCCTGCGGAAACAGGGGGTGCACGCCGTCGGGCACGGCATCGCGGCGCAGGGCGATCTCGAACTCGCTGTTGGTCACCGTGGGGGCGGGGTGGAACCCGATTTCGGAGAAGTTGACCGTGGTGGCCGGCACGACGTCGTAGTAGGCTAAGAGGTCGTTGAAATCAATCCCGAGCTCCGACCCGAATCCGGGCCGCGGGGTAAACCCGGTCGCGGCATCCATGTCCGCGTCGATGTACAAGAACAGGTTGTGCGGGTACAGCACATCCGTCAGGTCGAGGTCCGCCCCGAGCCGCACGTAGACGTAGAGGTTTTCCGCATCGTGCGCCGCCTTCATCTCGAGCAAATCGACGCTGCCCTCCGGCCCCGCCGCATCGCCAATCCCTTCAACCGCCGCCCAATCCTCAAACCGCCCGTCCATCACGATCTGCCCCGCCGCACCACTCACGGCACCGAGTACCATCGCCATCGCAGACAAGGCCTTCCGCATCACCCCTCAAGATACAAGAGGAGTGCTCCTTCGTGTCCGTGTGTTTCAATCAACCAGGACCAGTTCTATGATTGGCCTTGGTCAATCTTCACAAGGTGTATTGGCTGGATCGTTGAAGTTGGGCGCCATGCGGTCTGTACAATTGTCTTCATCATCACAAATTCCGTCCGTGTCCACATCGTGTACATCACAGCCTCCACAGCAGAGTGAATAGGGTACATAGAATTCCAAAGTGGCAGGCAGGATACCTGCTGTGGTGGTTCCTGTTGTCCCTGAAATGGCAGGGCAGCCGTCAAGGTCGCTGGCACTGAGGATATATGATCCAGCGGCAAGGCCGGTCATGAGAAGACCATTTTGGGAGAAACTGTAGGGATTCCCGGAATCATCCAAGAGGAAGAAATCGAATGGACCATCCCCTTCGATTCCGATTAGGACTTGGCCATCGGATTCTTCGATGCCTGTAGTGGCGGTGACATTGACTGCTTCCAAGGTTGGGGCGCTTTGGCATATCGGAGTGATGATCTGCTGGCCGCAGCCGAAAACGGCGGATACTTCCATAGAAGTAGGGTCGAAGTCGGTTGTTGTTACGATGGCAAAATGAAGGTCTCCACGAATTCGGGTTGCACCCGAGATCGAGCCAAACCGAGTGGCACCATAATTAGGACAGGAACTGGTGGATACCGATGTGCTGGATGCTCCAATGGAAGCGTTCCATCCTTGAAGTGAGCACATCGGGCTCAGGTTGTTCGTAGATCCGGAAACGAGCTCTTGACCTTCAGATGCTCGATTCAAATCGACAGCTGAGATGCCCTGGGTTTCGATAAGGATACCAGTAAGGGTGAACCCGGTGAAGCATCCACCGGATACCCATATTCCATTCCCGGTAATCAGATTGGCCACTTCCACAAGGAGAGTGTCCCCTGCTCCCTGATAGAGATTCAGGTCGAGAGCAAGTTGTCTTTGGTGGTCAGTAGGCTGGTTGTTGGGGCCGAATGGGGCTCCATTCCATGATCCACCGCATGCCCAATTGTAGATGGTGTCGAATCGGTAGCTGAGAAGCAATTCGCCATCGGGGTCTTCCTGACAGTCATCATAGCTGGGTAAAACAAAGTAGGAGGAGGAGTTGGTCGAAGAAGCTTCAGGAAGGTGGTTTTGGGGGGGTGTCGTCGAACCACTTTCTCCTGCTCCACAGTCACTACAGGTTGATGACTGGCCCCAACATGGTATGCTGAGGAGAACGATAGGTAGAATGATAAGCTTCATCCTATAAAAATCGCTCAATTTTTATCCTGTGTAAATTATTCTTTGTAATCGTACGATTTTGGAGTTTAGCCTTGGTTAGGGGAGAGTCTCACGTGGTAAATGTAAAGCCCTGCTCCACTCCATCCTCGACGGCACAGCTGGCGATGCGTTGGGGGCAGAAGTTGCAGTCGACCTCGGCGGTGGGGGTGACGTGCGGCTGGCGGGCGAGGCGGGCGGCCGTGCGGAGGGCCTCGGGGCCGAGGTCGCGGACGTCCTCGGCCGAGTAGGGGGAGAGCAGGGCGAGGGCGGTGACGACGGCGGCGAGTAGGCAGGACAGGAAAAGGAATCGGCGCATGCTGATTCAACACGCGCCGATTCGGTCTTATTGCCCCCGATGGGGCTCGGAAGGGGTGAGCCGGGGCTCAGTACTGCGGCTGGAAGTTCATGGCGTTGAGCATGAAGGCCCATTTGTCGGCCTGCTCGTCGAGGATTTTGCCAGTCGGCTTGCCCGCGCCGTGGCCGGCGTTGGTCTCGATGCGGATCAGGACCGGGTCGGTACCGGCATGGGCGGCCTGCAAGCGGGAGGCGAACTTGAAGCTGTGTGCCGGGACCACGCGGTCGTCGTGGTCGGCCGTGGTGACCATTGTGGCGGGGTAGTCCGTGCCGTCTTTGAGGTTGTGCAGCGGAGAGTAGCCGTAGAGGTTGTCGAAGTGGACCTTGGAGCTGTCGGAGCAGCCGTACTCGGGGATCCAGCCCCAGCCGATGGTGAACTTGTGGTAGCGGAGCATGTCCATCACGCCCACCGCAGGGAAGGCCACGCTCGCCAGCTCAGGACGCTGTGCCATGGTGGCGCCCACAAGGAGTCCGCCGTTGGAGCCGCCGGCGATGGCCAGGCGGTCATTGGACGTGTATCCTTCCGCGATCAGGTATTCGCCTGCGGCGATGAAGTCGTCGAAGACGTTCTGCTTCTTGAGCAGCATGCCGCCTTCGTGCCATTCCTCACCGACCTCGCCGCCGCCGCGCAGGTTGGGCATGGCGTAGACGCCGCCCTGTTCGAGCAGGACGATGTTGGAGGTCGAGAAGCTCGGGGTCAGGGAGATGTTGAACCCGCCGTAAGCATACAGCATCGTTGGGCGTTGGCCGTCCATCTCAAGGCCCTTCTTGTGGACGATGAACATGGGGACCATGGTGCCGTCTTTGGAGGGGTAGAACACCTGCTTGCTCTCGTATCCGGCCGGGTCAAAGTCAACGTCGGGCACATAGAACGGGGTGCTCTCGCCCGTGGCCATGTCATAGCGGAAAATTGAAGTGGGGTAGGTGAATGAGGTGAAGGCGTAAAAGAGCTCCGTGGCATCACTCTTTCCTCCAAAGCCGCCGGTAGAGCCGGTGGCATTGGGTAAGGCGATTTCGCGGGCGTTGCTGCCGTCGAGGTCATAACGGATGACGGCATTGCACGCGTTGCGCAGGTAGGTGGCAAACAGATCGCCGCCGGCTGTGCTCACCCCTTCGAGCAAGTGCTCGGACTCAGGGATCACATCGGTCCAAGCGCTACGGTCAGAGGGGTTGGAAGGGTCCACAGCCACCAAGCGATACTTGGGAGCGTCGATGTCGGTTTGGAGCAGGAGCTTGCCGTCGAGGTGGTCTACAATGCTGGAGCGGGTGTTGAATCCGTCGACCACCATTTGCCACTCGGCATTGGGGTCGGTCAGGTCTTTGATGTGGAGGTTGTTGCCGTCGGTGCCGGTGCTCGTGTTGAGAATGAGGTATCGGTTGTCCTCGGTGGCGTAGGCGAAGTGGTAGCGGTTGGGTTCGTCGTCGTTGCGGAAGACCAGCTCGTCCTCGCTTTGGGGCGTGCCGAGTTTGTGGAAGTACACGCTGTGGAAGGTGTTCTCGGCGCTGAACTCACTGCCGTCGGGGGCGGGGTAGCGGCTGTAGTAAAAGCCGTCGCCGACCCAGCTGGCGCCGGAGAACTTGACCCACTCGAGCACGTCGCTGGTTTCTTCACCGGTCTCGAGGTCCATCACGCGGATCTCCTGCCAGTCGCTGCCGGCGGCGTTGCGCATGACCACGATGTACTTGTCGTCATCGGAGGCACTGGAGAGGCTGGCGGTAACGGTACCGTCCTCGCTCAAGGTATTGGGGTCGAGGAAAACTTGGTCCTCGCCATCGAGGCCGTCGCGGACGTACCAGACGCTTTGGTTTTGCAGGCCGTCGTTCTTGCTGATGTAGTAGCGGTCGCCAATCTTCCGGGGGGCGCCGACCTTCTCGTAGTTGAAGATCTGCTCGTAGCGGTCGCGGATGGCGTTGCGGAAGGGGATGGCGTCCAAATGACCGCGCGTCACGGCGTTTTGGGCCTCAACCCAAGCACCGGTCTCCTCGCTGCGGTCGTCTTCAAGCCACCGGTACGGGTCTGCTACTGCAGTTCCGAAATAAGTGTCTGTGACCTCCTCGGTGCGGGTTTCCGGGTATTTGAAGCCTGTCATGGAATCGGGTTGAGGAGCGGTGCCGCATGAAGCCCAAACGAGGACTGCGGCAATGGGGAAAATCAAATTTCGCATGTTGTGAATCGGGTGGCAAATTAGACGACATGAAGCACAGCGACGAAATAGATTACCGCATCCATGGCGATGACCTTCAAACGGTAGAGGTAGAGTTGGACCCTCAGGAGACTGTCATTGCAGAAGCGGGTGCGATGAACTGGATGGAAGAGGACATTGCTTTCGAAACCCGAATGGGCGATGGCTCGGAGGCCAACCAAGGGATGCTGGGCAAGCTGTTCGGCGCAGGCAAGCGCATGCTCACCGGCGAAAGCTTGTTCATGACGCATTTCACGAACCGGGGAGTGATGAAGCGGAAGGTGGCCTTTGCTGCTCCGTATCCCGGCAAGATTGTTCCCGTGGACCTTGCCGCCCTCGGCGGTGATTTGTTGTGCCAAAAAGACGCTTTTCTGTGCGCTGCGATGGGCACCTCTGTGAGCATGGCCTTTAATAAAAAGCTCGGTGCAGGATTCTTCGGAGGTGAAGGGTTCATCCTTCAAAAGTTGCAGGGTGATGGATTGGCCTTCTTGCACGCTGGAGGAACGGTTGTCAAGCGTGAATTGAATGGAGAAACCCTCCGCGTGGATACCGGTTGCATTGTGGCTTTTGACGCGACTGTTTCTTATGACATCGAGGCTGCTGGCGGCTTGAAGAGCATGTTGTTTGGAGGAGAGGGATTGTTTTTGGCGACGCTTCGAGGCCAGGGTACGGTGTGGCTGCAAAGTTTGCCTTTTAGCCGATTGGCAGACCGGATTCTCATGAATGCTCCTTCGATCGGAGGGAAATCCAAAGGCGAGGGGAGCGTACTCGGAGGGTTAGGCAGGATGATGGATGGGGTCTGATTAGAGGCAGATGCAGGATGTCCTGGTGACGTTTTGTGTTTGGACGAAGGGCGGTTAATTGCCTACCTGAGCTTAAATACTGGGGATGAAATTGTTTTTTTCGTCGATAAATGGGTATATTTATCATTGCCCAACCCAGATTGTGCTCACATGAACCGTCTGATTACCCTTCTCTTTTGCCTTTTCTGTGCAGCATTTGCGCACGGACAGGCTCCCTCTTATGGTCTTTCCGTGGAAGTCTTCGCGGAACACGATACCGGTCCTTTGGCCGGTCAGACTACGTATCGAATCTTTATGGACTGCGTCAACGCAGACGACATTGTGTCGGCTGTGAGTGGAGATGCCATCTTTCCGATGGACCTCTCTACGACGACCACATTCTATCAGGATGCCCTCGGTGCTGCTACGCCCAATGCGGTGAATCCGTTGCTCTTCGGTTTCTTTCCGCAGTTGGAGTATGACACTTGGGTCACGGTTGGCATTTCGCAACAACCTGATGGTGCGGCAAATGAAGGTGAAATCAGCACCGTTGAAAGTCCCACACAGGCATGGGTATTGGGCTTTGAGTCGGGCGGCAACTTGGTGATGGACGACGCGACAGGAGGGGCGTGGTTTGTGACCCAGAATTATGTGAATGGAATCGCGGGCGATGACCTGCAGGTATTGTTGGCACAAGTCACTACAGACGGAGACATTTCGGGTACGCTTTTGGTTCAGGTATTTGAACATGGTGTGGGCTCCTCGGATTTGAGGTTTCATTTGAGTTTCGACGGAACCGATGGCTCCGGGGCGGCAGGATGTACCGATCCAAACGCTGACAACTACAATGCTGGTGCGGCTGAAGACGATGGGACTTGCTTGTATGGCGGTTGCACAGATGCTGCGGCATGCAACTATGACCTTGAGGCCAATGACGATGATGGATCCTGCATTTTGGCGGACCCGTTTCGCGACTGCGACGGTGTCTGTCTTGCCGACGCCGATGGCGATGGATTTTGCGATGAAGAAGAAGTCGATGGTTGCACGGACCAGTCGGCCTGGAACTTTGACGTTGATGCCACTGAGGAGGACAACTCCTGTATTTATTTCAACGCCTGTGGAATTGAAGCCGATGCGGTTGTAGAGGCCAGCAGTTTTGATTTTGATCCGAGCGTGGTAACGATGGAAGTCGGTGCGACTGTGGTATGGGTGAATGTTGGAGGCTTGCACAACGTCAATGCCACAACGGATCAGCTTACAGGGTTGCCTTTTGACAACCCTCAGCCGTTTACCATTTCTGCTGTTTTGGGGTCTACCGAAGGCACCTGTCTCGGTTCCTTTACGTTCACTGTACCAGGGATTTACGACTACAACTCTTCGGTTTCGAACCAGGCCAGTTTGGGCATGGTAGGCACCATCATTGTAGGTGTCGGAGGTTGCGATGATTCTGATGCAACCAACTTTGATCCAGCGGCAGAATTTGACGACGGCAGCTGCATTTTTTCCGGATGTACAGATCCAGAGGCCAGCAACTATGATGTCACTGCTCAGATTGACAATGGCAGCTGCTTGTACCCCGGATGTACCGATGACTCAGCGGCCAATTACGATGCCACGGCCAACGATGATGATGGCAGTTGCTTGTATGCGGGATGTACCGATGTTGCCGCGGGCAACTACGACCCGCAGGCCAATACCGATGATGGAACTTGCTTCTACCCGGGTTGTACCGACCCAGAGGCTTGCAACTATGACATTGTAGCCGACACGGAGGATGGAAGTTGTTTGGATGCCCTGACAACCTGGGGCGTTGATTACTTGGATTGTGATGGGGCTTGCCTCAATGATTCTGATCAAGACGGTGTATGCGATGAGGATGAGGTCGACGGTTGTAACGATGTTACTGCCTGCAATTACGATGCGGGTGCCACTGAAAATGATGGGACATGTGATTATTGTTCTTGTACTGGAACGGGAGGCGATACCTCTTGGATTTCGGGCGATACCCTGGAGGTGCTGACGTTTGTCGATGATACTGTAGGGTATGCATTGGATGTGGAGTGGGTCAAAACCCACACCTCAGGGGCGTTGAACGGCATGTCCACGTACCGATTTTATGTGGTGGCCAACGGAGCCTCTGATTTGTTGAGCTCTTGTTTTGGAAACAGCCTGAACCCGATGTTGATCCAGTCCACAAGTGACTTCTATCAGGACGTGATAGGCAGCACTTTTGGAACAGGAATCAACCCCTTGTTGCTGGGCGCTTTTCCGGATGTGGCTTATGACAGTTGGGTGACCATCGGACTAGATGCTACGCCACCTGCTGGTTACAGCAACATCCAGAGTGCCCAAAGTCCAAATCAGAACTGGGTAGCTTCATTCAATGCGGGTGGAGAATTGCGCATGGACGATCCTGTCGGTGGCGCTTGGTTTGTGACGTCTTCCAACCTCAACGGCGTGCCCGATGCCGACCTGCGGGTGTTGGTTGCACAGTTCACCACAACCGGGGTCGTATCCGGCACCTTGCCGATCCAAATATTTCCGCAAGGAGATGGGGCCAATGAGCAACGCGCTGCGTTCACATTCACGACCGAAGGACTCGGTGAGCCAGAATTGACTGCGGTAGTCGGTTCCGGTGGGGAAGGGGGCAACAATTGTGGTTGCACAGACGCTGCGGCCGACAATTACGACGCCACTGCTGACTATGAGGATGGCACTTGTCAATTCTTGGGTTGTACCAACCCCAATGCGCTCAACTATGATGGCACAGCCAATACCGACGATGGGTCTTGTGTTGTGCCTGGTTGCACGAATGAGGAAGCCGACAATTACGATCCTGAAGCCAATCAGAATGACGGGTCTTGCATCCTGACGGGCTGCACCTACAGCGATGCGGCGAATTACGATCCTACCGCCAACACGGATGATGGCAGTTGCATTTACTATGGCTGTATTGATCCTGAGGCGGACAACTTCGATCCCACCGCCAACACCGATGACGGCGGATGCATGTACCTCGGATGTACAGATCCTGAAGCCGACAACTTCGATGCTGGAGCCAATCAAAGCGACGGAACCTGCGAGTACTTCGGATGCACGGTCCCAGTGGCCTCTAACTTTGATCCGTCAGCCAATGTGGACGATGGCAGTTGCCTTTTCCCAGGTTGTACCAACCCTGAAGCGTCCAACTATGACGCTACGGCAAACGAGGATGACGGCTCGTGTATCCTCGAGGGATGCATGGATGTGACCGCTTCGAACTATGACCCTGAAGCCAATGCGGACGATGGAAGCTGCACCTATCCTGGTTGTACCGACGCTGCTGCCTCAAACTTTGACCCAGCAGCCAACCTGAACGACGGAACTTGTTTGTTCCCCGGTTGCTTGGACAGCGATGCCGTGAACTACGACCCCGGTGCCAATGTGGATGATGGCGGTTGCCAATACGGTGGTTGTATCGACCCTGATGCGGTCAATTATGATGCCTCTGCAGACGTGGACAACGGTACGTGTTTGTATGCGGGCTGTACCGATGCCGCCGCTTCTAACTATGACAGCGGCGCCAATCAGGAGGATGGGTCTTGTATCTACCCCGGTTGCACCGATGCTGCTGCATTGAATTACGATGTCATCGCCAACGAAGACGATGGCACTTGCATTTTCGGCGGATGTCTTGACCCTGGAGCTTGTAATTACAGCGCTACTGCGGATGTTGAAGATGGTTCTTGTGTCTATCCCGATGTCGTGTACATCGATTGTGACGGCAACTGCCTGAACGACGGCGACGGCGACGGTGTTTGTGATGAAGACGAATTCAGCGGATGTACGGATCCGTTGGCCTGCAACTACAGCGCAGGGATGACCGAAGACGATGGCAGCTGTGAGTATTGTTCTTGCTCAGGAGAAGGCGCTGCTGGATTGGACGCCTTTGACTACGGCTCCAATGAGGTGGGATATGGATTGAAGCTCTCTCGGGTCATGGACCATACAAGTGGTGCATTGGCCGGCATGACGACTTGGCGTTTGACGGCCACGTTAGGCCATGTAGATGACATGTTGTCAAGTGCTTATGGCAACGATGAGTTGCCCCTGCAGGTGTCTTCAACGGCGCCATTCTACCAGGACGTATTTGGAGGAACTTTTGCCAATGGTGTCAACCCCTTGTTGTTGCCGAGCTTCCCTGACTTGGCGTATGATACTTGGGTGACCATCGGCATTGAAGGAACCCCCAATGCTGCTGCAGGAGAAGGCGACATTCAAAGCGCCCAAAGTCCGGGTCAAAACTGGGTGATCGGTTTTGATGCAGGAGGTGAAATCTTGATGAACGACCCGACGGGTGGTGCTTGGTTTGTCACCAATGTTTACAACAACGGCATCGCAGGCGATGACCTTGAAGTGCTGTTGGGTCAGTTTACCACTGCAGGTGTATTAACAGGAGTACTGAATTATCAAGTTTTCATCGAAGGAAATGGAGCGAATGACGTTCGGGTAACCTCGAGCTTCTCGTCGGCTGATTTGGATGGGTTGGACGGTCCCGCTTGCGGTTGTTTGGATGAAACAGCTGACAATTATGACCCCGGTGCAGACTACGACGACGGGTCATGCGAGACTGCAGGTTGCACGGATGCTGCAGCAGACAACTACAACAGTGCGGCCAATGTGGACGACGGCTCTTGCCTCTTCAGTGGGTGTACCTCTTCAAATGCTTTCAACTACGATCCACTGGCCAACAGTGACGATGGCTCTTGTATTTTCTTCGGATGTACCCATCCTTTTGCCACCAACTTTGACCCGGAGGCCAACTTTGACGATGGTTCTTGTGTGATTCTTGGATGTACCATTTCAGGTGCCGAGAACTACAACCCTGAAGCCACCGAGAATGATGGCTCCTGCATTTTTGCGGGATGTACCAATGCTGATGCGAGCAACTACGACCCGCTTGCATCCATCGACGATGGTTCATGTGTGGTTCCAGGTTGTACCGATGAATCGGCGACGAACTACAACCCCGAGGCTACGTTCAACAATGGAACTTGCGCTTATTTGGGTTGCACGGATGATGAGGCATGCAACTATGATGCATCGGCCTTGACAGACGATGGCAGCTGCCAGTACCCCATTGACCTGTATGAGTCTGCGGAATATGACTGCAATGGTGATTGTGTCAGCGACTTAGACGGCGATGGCATTTGTGATGCTTTTGAAATTCCCGGCTGTACCGATGTTATGGCCTGTAACTATCAGGGAGCAACCGATGATGATGGTTCATGTGAATACTTGAGCTGTGCCGGTTGTTCCGACCCGGAAGCCGACAACTATGCAGGCAATCCGCTGATTGTGAATGACGAACTCTGCGAGTATCTCGGTTGCACGAGTCCAGCGGCAGACAACTTCGACCCGCAGGCCAACGTCGACGATGCCAGCTGCTTGTTTAGCGGCTGTACCGACCCTGAAGCAGACAACTATGATGCCCAGGCCAACGTGGACACCAACTGTATTTACCTCGGTTGTGTGAACCCAGCAGCGGACAACTACGACCCGGCAGCCAATACGAACGATGGATCTTGTGTCTTTTCGGGATGTACGGATCCAGAGGCGGACAACTATGATCCGCAAGCCAATTCTGATTCCAATTGTCTCTACTTGGGCTGTTTGGATACCACGGCTTCGAATTACGACGCAGGGGCCAATACCGATGATGGAAGTTGTGTCTACCTCGGTTGTACCGATGAGGGGGCCTGCAACTTTGATTCAACCGCCAATACCGACGATGGAACTTGCGCCTATCCGGCCTCTTCAAGCGTCGATTGCAATGGAGACTGCCTGTTGGACACCGATGGTGACTTGGTATGCAACCCCGATGAAATTGCGGGCTGTTTGGTGCCAGGAGCATGCAACTACAACCCCGATGCCACAGATGGTGGTGTGGTGTGCGATTACACGGCTTGTGCGGGATGTACCGACCCCACGGCGGACAACTATGACGCTTTGGCTACGCTGCCAAGTGGCGATTGCGAATACTTTGGTTGCACAGACGCTGCAGCAGACAACTTCTCTCCAGGGGCCAACGTCGATGACGGAAGCTGTTCCTATGGGGGGTGCACCGACCCCGAAGCCTACAACTTTGATGGCAACGCTTCTTTGGACGATGGCAGCTGCTTGTATGCAGGTTGCGTAGACCCTGAAGCTTGCAACTTTGATGCGGGTGCCGATACCGATGATGGAACCTGCACCTATCCGGCTCCAGAATACGACTGTTTGGGCTATTGCATTTCCGATTACGATGGTGACGGGATATGTGATCCTTTTGAAGTCCCTGGCTGCACAGCTCCTTCGGCATGCAACTATGACAGCGACGCTACCGAGAACAACGGATCCTGCGAATGGAATTCTTGTGTAGGGTGCACAGATGCAGCGGCTGACAACTTCTCGGAAACGGCATTGACCGACGATGGTTCGTGTGAGTTTGGGGGATGTACCGACTTCACGGCAGTGAACTATGAGACTCAGGCCACCTTTAACGATGGCAGTTGCTTGTATGGCGGATGCACAGACAATGGCGCTTGCAATTACACTGCCGGAGCCAACTTTGACGATGGGTCTTGTGAGTTCATCTCCTGCGCGGGTTGTATGATTACCATTGCCTGTAATTACGATCCTACAGCGCTGATCTTTAGTGTGGAAGTCTGTGAATTCACCTCTTGTTGCGGTGACCCTGCAGCGGACAACTACGACACTGACGTTTCAGAGTACCTCGTCGAAGGGTGCCTCTATGGTGGCAACCCTCCATCTGTTGATGAAGCGGGGTGCGACTTGCCGTTTGCTTGCAACTTTGGCGATGAGGTCAACGATTGTGAGTTTGCTTCATGCGCGGGATGCCTCGATGAAGGCGCCTGCAATTATGATGCAGATGCTACGCTGGCCATTACTTGCCTCTATCCAGAAGACCTCTACGGAGTGGGATATTTGGACTGTGACGGAGCCTGCTTGAACGACGCCAACGACAATGGGCTGTGCGATGAAATTGAGCCCGTGGGTTGTACTGACCCCAATGCCTGCAATTTGGATGCACAAGCATCTTTGGATGATGGCTCTTGTGAGTATCTGAGCTGCGGCGGCTGCACGATCGCATCGGCTTGCAACTATGATGCCTCGGCTTCGTTCAACGACGGCTCTTGTGACTTTGCATCTTGTGCAGGTTGTACCGATGAAACAGCCTGTAACTACGCTTCTGACCTCACAATTGAAGACGGCACGTGCATTTACGCGCAGCCCGAATACGATTGCAATGGCCAGTGCTTGGAAGACACCGACGGTGACAACATTTGCGATGCCTTTGACGAGCCTGTCTTCGGTTGTGATGATGCCGCGGCCTGCAATTTTGACGCCCTGGCAACGGACAACGATGGTACATGCGATTATTGCTCATGTTTCATCACTTCTTCTGATACCGAGGGTTACGGCGTAGACGTAGAGGTCCACGCGGTAGATGGTGTGGCAGGTTTCACGACCTACCGCGTATATGCCACCACGGCCTCTTCCGATGATTTCGTGAGTGCCGTCACTGGTTTTTCTGGAGTCCCGCTCGAGGTTCAAACCACAGGAACGTTTTTCCAAAGCTCCATTGGCGGTGTGACACCTTCGGGGATTACGGATTTGCTGCTCGGATTTGTTCCGGACTTGGAATATGACAGCTGGGTTACGATTGGCCTTGAGCGCAAGGCGGACTCCGGCATGGGAGAGGAGGATGCCGCAACGGTGTCTGGAGTCTCACCCAGTTGGACGGTCGGTTTTGAATCGGGCGATGACATTGCCATCAACGACGGCACAGGTGGTGGCTGGTATATTTTGAACTCGGCATCCAATGGAATTGCGGGCGACGATCAGCGTGTGCTGCTTGGACAGTTCACCACGGACGGTGACCTGAGCGGAAGCATGCGGATTCAGGTTTTCCCGAATGGCAATTCAGAAATGGACTTGCGCTATGTGGTTTCCTTCGGAGCTCCCAATTGTGGTTGTACCGACCCCGATGCTTTGAACCCCGACCTCGATGCGGCCTATGACGATGGCAGTTGTGAATACCCAGGTTGTACGGATGCTGCGGCAGACAATTACGATGCTGGAGCTGATGTGAACGACGGCAGCTGTGTGTACAGCGGTTGTACGGACCCTGCGGCCGACAACTACGACCCACAGGCTACGGTTTTTGATGGCAGTTGCATCTTCTTTGGTTGCACGGACCCACTTGCGGGCAACTACGACGACTTGGCCAACACCAACGATGGCTCATGTAGCTATGCGGGTTGTACTTCTCCTGCGGCTTCAAACTTTAACCCCATTGCCAATGTGGACGATGGATCCTGTTTGTTCGATGGTTGCACGGACGCTTCGGCAGCCAACTACGAACCTGGCGCCAACAGCGACGACGGGTCGTGTCTGTACCCCGGTTGTACGGACCTCGACGCAGACAACTACAATGCTCAAGCCAACGTGAACGATGGCAGCTGCGTGTTGTCGGGGTGCACGGATTCAGAAGCACAGAACTACAATGCTGCAGCCAACAATGAAGATGGCAGCTGTGAATACCCCGGTTGTACTGATCCTGCTGCAGACAACTTTGATGCAGCGTCCAATGCGGATGACGGGTCATGCCTGTTTGGGGGTTGTACCCAAATGGGGGCCTGCAATTATGACCCTGCAGCCAATGACGATGATGGCACGTGCACGTTCCCAGAGGACCTCTTTGGGGCAGACAATGTGGATTGCACAGGCACATGCAACAACGACACGGATGGTGATGGCATTTGCGATGAGGATGAGGTACTGGGTTGCACCGACGGTGAGGCCTGCAATTTCTCAGTCGAGGCCACCGACGATGACGGCAGTTGTGAAAGCCAAAGCTGCTCAGGTTGCACAGACCCAGAAGCTGACAATTACGATGCTCAGGCTACCATCAGTGACGACTCCTGCGTCATCAGCGGTTGCACTTATCCGACAGCGGCGAATTACAACCCCGAAGCGACCGTTGAAAATGGATCTTGCACGTTTGGTGGATGCACCAACCCTGCGGCCATCAACTACAGCGTTTTGGCCGATGTAGACGACGGCAGCTGCATCCTGTTGGGGTGCACCGATCCCGATGCGATCAACTTTGACCCCGCAGCTACTTTGGACGACAATACCTGCCAAGTCTATGGCTGTACCAATCCGCTTGCGGTCAACTTCGCTGCCAATGCAGTCTTGGATGACGGGTCCTGCATTATCGCGGGCTGTACCAATCCTCTGGCCATCAACTACAGCGTTTCTGCCACGGTTGACAACGGATCTTGTATCGTGCTGGGCTGCACCAGTCCAACGGCTGACAACTACGACCCGAACGCGAACATCAATGACGGTTCCTGTGTGATCGGCGGTTGTACCCTCTCTTTTGCCACGAACTACAACCCGTCAGCGACCTACGATGACGGAAGCTGTATCATCTACGGTTGTACCAACCCGTTGGCTTTGAATTACAACTTCTTCGCCACCCAGGACAACGGCACCTGTTTGTTTGCGGGCTGTTTGGATCCACAAGCGGACAACTACAATCCTGACGCGACATTCGACAACGGTGACTGTGATTACTTAGGCTGCACCGATGCCGAGGCTTCCAATTTCGATGTTGGTGCCAATACCGATGATGGTTCATGCCTGTACCCCGGTTGTACCGATGCTGCAGCTTCTAACTATGATGCGGGAGCCAACACAGATGATGGCAGTTGCATTTTCCTTGGTTGTACCGACGAGACTGCCTGCAATTACAATGCTTCCGCCAATTCAGACGACGGTTCTTGTGACTTTGTCTCTTGCTTGGGTTGCATGGACCCTGAGGCTTGTGATTATGATGCAGAGGCGACCCAAGATGATGGCTCATGCTCTTACCCAGAGGACCTCTACGGCGTGACGTGGCTGGATTGCTCGGGCACTTGCTTGAACGATGCGGACGGGGATGAGGTGTGCGACGAAGAGGAGGTCCCGGGATGTACCAATGACATTGCGGTCAACTTTGACCCCTTGGCTACAGACGAAGACGGTTCCTGTCTCATCGAAGGCTGTATCGACAGTACTGCATCCAATTTTGATGCGGGCGCCAACCTCGATGACGGATCGTGCATTTACCCCGGTTGTACCGATGTGGAGGCCGACAACTATGACGCAGGCGCCAACAGCGATGACGGCTCTTGCATCTATTTCGGGTGCACGGATGCTGAAGCCGACAACTACGATGCCGGTGCCAACAGCGACGATGGTTCTTGCCTGTATCTCGGGTGTACAGATGATGCGGCCGACAACTATGACGCCGGTGCCAACAGCGACGATGGAACCTGTATCTATTACGGTTGTACAGACGTTGAAGCCGACAATTACGATGCCGGGGCCAACAGCGACGACGGTACCTGCTTGTACTATGGCTGCACGGACGTTGAAGCCGACAACTACGATGCCGGTGCCAACAGCGACGATGGTTCTTGTTTGTACTACGGTTGTACCGATGCTGAAGCCGACAACTATGATGAAGGCGCCAACAGCGACGATGGCACTTGTGAGTACTTCGGTTGTATGGATCCTTTGGCCTCGAACTACGATGAGGGTGCCAATGTTGAAGACGGTTCTTGCACCTATCCTGGCTGTACGGACAGCTTTGCTGACAACTATGACCCAGGAGCCAACCTCGAGGATGGCACTTGCCAGTACTTGGGTTGCACCGATCCAGCGGCCATCAACTTTGACGATTTCGCCAATGTAGACGACGGTTCTTGCCTCTTCTTGGGTTGTACCGATCCAGAGGCCGACAACTACGATCCCGATGCCAACTATGAAAGTGGCACGTGTGAGTACTTGGGTTGTACGGACCCAGAGGCCGACAACTATGACCCGGATGCGAACGTCAACAACGGCTTCTGTGTCTTTGTAGGATGCACGGATGCAACTGCGGCGAACTATGACCCCCAGGCCAATACCAATGACGGTTCTTGTCTCTATGGAGGTTGCATCGATCCCGCTTATCTCGAGTACGACGCCACCGCGGATGTCGATGATGGCTCGTGTGTCACTTTGATTGTGGAAGGTTGTACCGATGAGAACTTCACGGAATTTGACCCAGCAGCCAACATCGAGGATGGCTCATGTGCCACACCTGTGGTGCTCGGTTGTACCGATCCGAACTTCTTGGAGTTTGACCCCGCAGCGAACACTTATGATGGCAGTTGCGCTGTTCCCGTGATCGAAGGCTGCACCAACTCTGCCTTTGTTGAATTCAATGCTTCGGCCAATACCGATGACGGATCCTGCTTGACCCCTGTCGAATCTGGATGCACGGACCCCGCTTTCTTGGAGTACAATGCGGCAGCCAATACCGACGATGGATCTTGTGTGACTCCGGTGGTTGAAGGCTGTTTAGAGCCTGAAGCCTGCAACTTCAATCCCGAGGCCAACACGGCCGATGCCTGCGAATATCCGATCGACCTCTACGGCGTGGATTACTTGGATTGCGCAGGAGAATGCTTAAACGATGCAGACGGAGACGGTGTGTGTGATGAGGATGAAGTGCCCGGTTGTATGGATGATTTGGCGGTGAACTACGACGCGGCAGCCACCGATGAAGATGGCAGCTGCTTGTATCCCGGTTGCACTGATCCGCTCTACATCGAATATGATGCTGACGCTGATGTGGACGATGGCTCGTGTGCGACGCTCGTGCTCGAAGGTTGCACGGACCCAGACTACGTTGAATTTGATGCCAATGCCAATGTGGACGATGGATCATGCCAGATTGTGGCCGTCTATGGTTGCACTGACCCAGTGGCTTGCAATTACAGTGGAGGCTACAATACCGAGGATGGAAGCTGCATTTATGCTGCAGACATCTATGGCAGCGACAACGTTGATTGCTTCGGGGACTGTCTGAATGATGCGGATGGAGATGGTGTTTGCGACGAAGAAGAACTCGATGGGTGTACAGACCCAGCGGCGTGCAACTTCAGCCCCTCCATCACAGAAGATGACGGCAGTTGCGAGTATTGCTCTTGCTATGAGCCCGAGGTGATTGCTGGACCGGATACCCTTTACTTCGAGAGTGACAGTGCTGGCTATGGATTAGAGCTAGTGCGCGTCATGGAGCACACAGAAGGAGACCTTGCAGGCCAGACAACTTACCGCGTTTTGGTGACCGGTCAGAGTGCAGCGGATAAGCTTTCAAGTGTCTTTGGAAATGGAGATCTGCCATTGAACATCAGCACAACGACCGCATGGTATCAAGACCCTGTGGGCTCAAATTATGGTTCTGCCATTAACCCGCTGTTGTACGGCTTTATTCCTACGCTTCCTTTTGACAGCTGGGTAACCATTGGCATTGACCAGACACCCAATACAGCGTTGGGAGAGGCCGAAGTCCAAGGCGTGAGCAGTCCGGGCCAAAACTGGCTGGCTGCGTTCTCAGCTGGAGGCGACATCAACATCAATGACGCCACAGGAGGTGCATGGTTCGTTACCAATGATGCGAGCAATGGTATTGCTGGAGAAGACCAGGCGGTTTTGATTGCCCAGTTCACCACGGATGGTGTGGTTTCTGGAACGTTGAACTTCCAACTCTTCTTGGAAGGTGATGTAGATGTGGACATCCGTCCCACGGTGTCTTTCTCCTCAGAGGGGATGGCTTCGAGCCTGCTCTCCTTGTGCGGTTGCACCCAGGAAGGAGCGGAGAACTACGATCCCAATGCGGTGTATGACGACGGTTCATGTGCCAGCGGTCCTGGGTGTACCTATCCGACTGCGGCCAATTATGATCCGAATGCGGGTTACGACAATGGCTCTTGTGAGTTTGCGGGTTGCACAGTGGACTATTACCGGAACTACACGACCTACGCAACGGTCGACGATGGCAACTGTTCCGATGCTCCGCCTTGTCCGGACTCCAATGGAGACGGCATGATTGGTGCACTCGAGATCACCGACTTGCTGGTGTTCTACAACACCGATGGTGGTGGTTGCGGAGTCTTGTCGCCATTGAGCCCCATTGAGCTTGGTGTTGAGCCTTGTGCTGTCCCTGGCGCTGATTGTGGCGACCAAGGTTGTACTTACGCCAATGCGGTGAACTTCGACCCCGGAGCCAACTTGGATGATGGATCATGTTTCTGGACCGGTTGTACGGATCCCACGATGCAGAACTTCGATCCATTGGCCAACCTCGACGATGGAACCTGTGTGACGCCCATTTGCTGGGACTTTGACTTCAGCGGTGCAGTGGGGATCCAAGACCTCTTGGACCTGTTGCTCCTGTTCAACCAGTCCTGCGGCACAGAATAAGCTTAACCGCGAAGCTTGCTTTGCCTAGGGGGGTGTTTCCGTGTGGAGGCACCCCCCTTTTATTTGCAGACTTAGTTCAGCGATGAAGTGCGAGTGCGCCCTCGAAGTCGGGGGTCCATGACAGCCCGACACTCCAACCAGCCGCTGGCCGCCATGTGGGACCAACAGACCAAGCGGGGCCCGTGTTCAAGCGAAGCCCGTGGCGTTCCCATCCTAAAATCAGCCGCAAAACTCCATCGCTGCGCCAGAGGACTCCGGTTTCGACATGGTGGCTCAATCTGGTCTTGGTGAACCGGGCTGAGGTTCCAAACGACCGCCCCATGGTCAACCCCAACTCTAAAAGGTGGCTGCTGCCTTGGAGTGTTCCTCTATGCCAAGCCCGCCACTGCAGATTTTCCCACCCCATTTCGCCTTGCCCTTCGAGCCACCAGCTGGGCCGCCACCGAACGGAGTCCAATGGAATGGGTGAAAGATGAGGTGCAGTCCCTTGGGAGAGGTGGTGCAAGGTCAAGGCTCCTCGGAAGGCAGGTTGGCTTTTTTGACGGGCCGCTCTGGCAGGCGAAAACCCAACGCTGACCGCCACATCAAGGCGCGAGCCACCATTGGCGTCATCGGCCCATTCTTCCCCGCTTGGGGATTGGGGGTCAAACCCGCCGGGTCCATATTGTGCGTTCCAGCTCCAAGAGGAGGGCGTCAGCCGCCAGTTTGACAGGCCAATTGACAATCCTGCATGGGCTTTGAGTCTCGGGTTTACGAAAGCCGATGCCGAAGCGGAGATGGCCAATGCGCGTTCCATCCACCCTGTGGAAAGCGGATCCTCTTTAAAGGCCACGCCAAAGGAGACAGGATCGGAGCCTTTGCGGTTGTATCCGCCTTTTGCGGCAGGTTGCCACCCTGCACCGAACCAGAGCCCGTTCAATGGTTCGGCGTTTCCATTCCATCGCGTGTCGGACTGCAGGCCGAATTGCAAAGGCTTGTCGTCCATGGCCCATGCAGCTGGATGCTCCAGTCCTGGTGTCACGGAGATCCATGGTGGCAGAGATGCTTGACCCTGGAGCATGGCGGGAAGAGCAGTTGCAGTGCACAGCAGGGCCACAGCCCAATGGGACCGCTGCAGGTTGCGGCTTTGGCGCAATACCAAGACGGCCAATATGGGAGGCACCTTGATCATCTGACCATTTTGAGGGGCTGCTGCCAGCTGATGGGAAGCCCGCCATCAGAAACGGCTTCAAAAACCACGTTGTAGACCCCCGGCGAAACCGGTGTGCCCTTGTTTATCGCAGTTCCCGTCCAACCCACAGGCAGGCCAAGAGCATCCGTGGTTCCCAAAGTGACGCCTGCAGAGAAGGGGCCGTGGGATTCTTGCCAGACCACTTGTCCCCAACGGTCATAAATGGTGATTTGCCATTCTTTGACCCCACTTCCCCTCGGATAGAAAATGTCATTGACACCATCTCCGTTGGGTGAAAAAGCTTCGGGCAGCCAGACATCTGAGGGCGGAAGCAGACATACGGTGTGGGTGGTGGAATCTGCACATCCCGCTGCTTGAGACAGGGTGAGGGTGATTTGCCAGAGGCCAGGTGAGGGCAGGGTCAATGTGGGGTTCGTGGCCAACGCCCAATCAAAAGTTCCTGATGTTGTGCTTCCTGCCGGTGGAGTCGCGATGTCTACTGGGCTCCATTGCCATGTCCCGAAGTCTGCGCCATTGGAGAGGTCAATGCAGCGGATGGGTTGGCTGTCCCAAGGAATGCAATCTGAGGCGGGGGCGATGCTGAATGAAGCACTGAGCGGGGGGTGGCTGGGAACCAAAATGACGGTGTCTTGGGCGCAGCCATCAGTGGGGTCATACAGGCTCCATTGGAATGCACTCCCTGCGTTTAACGTCAATGAGTGCGGACCAATACCGAGGGTGTCTCCCTCGACAATGTGCATGAGACCTGAGGGTTCAGGCGCTTCGAGCAAGGCGTCGGTTCCCTCTCCAAAACATGCGGTTGGTCCAAAATCAATGCTGCGCTGAAAAGGAGGGAGGACTTCCACGAAAATGCTGTCAGCAGCAGGGTCTGAACAGCCATCATCGACCAATACCCACCACCATTCGGATGAAGCTGGGGCGATGCTGCGTTGATAGGCAGGCAAACCACCGTCTGACCATTCAATGGACAATTGTTGCTGCGCTAAACCGCCGTTGGCCGAAACCTCTAGTGCCGCTGTGGCACCGGGGCACAGCACGGAATCTGAAGCCGATAAAGAGACCGACAAGGCGGGGAGGATTTCTACGGCCCATGAGCTGTAGACCTGACAGACGTCACCGGTCCATTGCAGTTCGATGAGGTGGGAGCCGCCTCCGAGTTCTTGGGTGGAGCCGCTTGTGGGCCAGGGAATTCCATCGACTGTCCAGTTGGAATCAGAGGACGGGGGGCCGTTGCCCGCATCGGTGGGTGTGGGCGGTGTCCATGACGTGCTGTTGGAGCACAGTGTATCTGATCCGTCAAGAAACAGGGTGGGCCAAGTTGGAGCGACTTCGACCGATGCCAGCAGCGAATCCGAACAACCCGCTGGGGCTGTCCATGTGAGGCTGTGCGCGCCCGGGCCTGCAATCGAAGGCGTCCAAGTCCAGTTGTTGTCGGGATTCGCGGTCACCCCAGTGCCTGTCCATTGTGCTCCGGGAGACGGGTTGGGCAAGGCTATGGCGCTGTCTGTCGAACAGGATGTCCAACCACTGAGGTCTAAGGATTCGGGGTGGATGATCACATCCATGGTATCGCTGCACCCGTTGACTGAGTAAGCGGCTTGCTGCACTCCTAAGTCAAATGATTCTGACAACAATTCCCAGTCACAGTTTCCTAAGTCAGTGGCGGTTCCACTGGTCAATGTGGTCCATGACCCACACCAGGGACTCGCTTGCACCCCTGCATTGACCAGCAAGTTGCCCGCCTCTCCGCTGCAGGCGTGAACAACATTGGGCGTGATTTGGGTTTGCCTGTTGAACATCCAAAGGGTGTCAGAACACCCGTTCGGCGCGGCATATACCAATGGAGCCCATTGGCCATCTATGAGCAAGCTGGGGTCGTACTGTCCATTGGTGGTGCTTGCGGAGTCGATACCAGGTCCAGACCAAATGCCACCCGGAGGATAGAAACCTGGAAAAGGGACAAAGGGCAGTTGTTCGGGGCAACTGGAGCTTGTGGGACCGGCTTCAACCGGTAAAATGACGCCAAAAGCCGTGCGGTTGCAGCCCTCCATGGTGTAGGTCAAGGTGAAAGGACCAAATGGGGTGTCCTCCGGAGACCAGACACCGTTTTGTCCATCCCACCCCGGGCCCGACCATTGGCCACCGGGGGGTGAATTCGGCAGTGTTACATCAGGTTCCGAAGCGCAGACATTGTCCAACTCTATGGTGTCAGCAGGTGCTTCGACGTAAACCGCAGTCTGACCGGAGCAGCCCTGTACAGTGTAGGTGACCACATAAGGGCTGTTACCGGAGGTGGAGTCCGCTTCTGCGGGGTCAAAGATGTTGCCGTTGAGCGCAGGACCGGCCCAAACGCCTCCTTGTGGCCACCCTTCCATCTCAAAAGGGGGCGATTCAGGGCAGGTAGCCACGCTTGGAGGGACGTTAAACGCAGGCACTTCAAATACGGCGCTCGAGGTGCAGCCGGCATTTCCCAGGGTTGAAAAGACAATGTCATGGAAACCAGGACCGCTGGAATCGGCAGAAAAAACCCAAGGCGGTCCAGAGATCCCCGGGCCCGTCCATTCTCCAGCAATTGGCCCAGCGCTGAGTTCGAGGCTTTGACCTGGACACAACAGGGTGTCGGATGTCCAAGCGCCCAGATCAATTAAGGTGATGGCCGCAGTGCTCGCGCCGGTGATTCCCGTCTCCGTTTCGGTGGCCGTGATGGTGTAAACGGCGGAGGCTGCTGGGCAAATGTTCCATGGACCTGGACCGGGGAGGAGCGTCCCGTCGTCTCCTTGTAAAACAAAAGTGGTGGGGCCGCAGCCGCGGGGTGTAGCGGCGATCTCGGTGCAACCTCCCGTACACACGGTGTCTGAAGTGATGCTTAAAATGGGGGCTGGGGTGCATCCTGAAGCAGTCCATTGGGCCGAAAGGTCTGTGACCCATATCGAATCGCAAGCATCCCGCAGGCCGATTGCCATGGTGGCTGTAATCTCACAATTGCCTTCAATGTTGGCCCCTTGTTCTAGGGGGAGGGTCAAGGTACTGGCGCTGCCTCCAAGGCAGCTGATTCCTTGAGCAGAAGCGGTGTCCACGTTCCAGATGGTGCCATTTTCTCCTACAAGTGTCAGGCTTGACCAGTCAATGAGGGCACATTCAATGGGAGGAGTGAAGTTCCATTGTACGGCCGAAAACGGGCAAGAGCCTGTCCCGTTTAAAGTGGAAATGGGCGGTGTTGGAGGAGGTGGATTGGCGGACCAAAACAAGTGGAAACCTTGGGGTTGGGCGCTTGCGTCCGAAATGAACTGTACGGTCAATGCACCTTGGGTGCTGTAGCCTTGGGGGTTGGGAATGCTGCCATAAAGGGTGTCCAGTACAGGGGCGTTCGTGGTCGCCCCGTCGTAGAGCACCATGTAATCAAACAAAAGGCCACTGCCAGGACTGGAGGGTTCTAACTCGATGGGACCTAGAAAGCCCACCTGCAATGGGGCGCCTGCGTCAATGGTGAAAGTGAGGTTTTCGTTGTTTCCGTATGCTTCATTTGGCCCGCCTGAATCGGTTAATTCTCCAATGCACTCCGTTACCGTGGAATCGGACATGAGAAAGGGACTGCTTTGTGCGGTGCAAGTCTCGTCCCAGCCCGCTGTGAAAACAGCCGTCCAGCATACCATAAACAAGGCCGGAAATGCCCGTGTATGCCCGCAGAAATTCACAAAGTGTCGGTTATGAGAATGACTGGACTTTGCACCGTGTTGGACACGTTGCCTGCCCTGTCTGTGATCCTAAAAGTCAGCCGGGTTTGCTCATCACCACCATTGCCCAAGAGGAAGAGGGGGGGCACGGTCACTTCGAAAGTGCCGCTGATGTCAAGTTCCATGCCGTCCGGGGTGAGTGGTGGAATGTGGTAGGTGTCCGGCGCGTTCAACCTTTCGTCTTGGATGTCCAAAGCATGTCGGTCGGGGTCTGTCCAACCCAGGTCTCCTTGGTGGTCTTGGTACCCGAGGGTGACAACCGCGTTTTGGGATGCCGACTGAAACTCCGTGGCGTTGATGGAAATCCAAGTCAGTGTGGGAGAGACGGGATCGGGTTCTTCGGGGCTGCATCCCGATGTGGCAGCCGCGACTGCAGCAATCCAGAGCACAGAAAACAGTGGGTTGAGGGAGGCCAGGGAATCCTTCATAGGGCAATGCGCAATCGGTACAACAGCCCAATATAGTTGGGACTGTTTGTGGAAGGGGCCCGCGTTTCTGAGGTGCCATCAGTGGCCCTGATTTGTAAGGTCCACTCAGATCCTGGAGCGGCGTTGCTCAAATCTACCTCTGCAAAGAGCCCATACTCTTCGTTGCTGCCAGAAAATGTGGCCGCTGTGAACGTAAACGGAGGCGCACCAAATGCACCTCCATCGGAGGCTGCATCTGCATCGGCTACGTCCAGCCCAAGTGCCCAGTGGCATTCGATATCCCCTTGTGGAATCAGGTCGTCAGATATGGCGGCGAAGACTTGAATGGGAGCGGCGTCTACTACGGTGGGCTGAAGGCCCACCCCTTCAGCCCGGGCATATGGTTCGCCAATGGCGCCTGGTGGAAAGGCTGCGAAGCCATGGATTTGCGGCGGCAATGAGGTGCCTTCGGCGGGTGCAGTATTGCCGTTGATGTCGGGTGCTCCAGCTTCGATCCATGCAGAGATGGCCGCGATGTATTCTTCTCTGCGTTCGTCGTAGTCGCTTTCTTCGTCCACTTCGAGCGGCATCATGCCGGAGGTATTCGGGATCTCGACGGTAAGCCTTTCGTGCAGAAATGACGCTGACACATTGCCCGGGACCACCCTGCGGTTGAAGGTCATGCTGGCATCGTTGGCAATGACAGGATGGTTGACCAGGGTGTTCCAGGAAGAGCCGACGGTGCGAAAATCCGGCTCAAAAGTGCCGTCGTGACAAACGCTGTTGGCGCACGTAGGGCCGAGGATTTGTTGGTGCAGCCATGCAAAATTGCCCTCGGGCAAAGGAGGCACGGCAAGGCCCTCGGTGGCCACAACAGGTGGCAGTCCGTCGTAAGGATTCAAAGGTGGCTCGGGTTGGCATCCAGTTCCAGCAAACATCCAGCTCAGCCAAAGGATGGAGGCAGTCAGGGTGGTTCTATGATCTTGTATCATCAGATGCGGTTAAACAAGCTGTCGGTACCGGGATGCACATAACCCGCGTTTTGAACTTCGGGCATCACGCCCAGCAGATCGCACACGGTCATCATGGTATCTGTGACCATGCCTACTGGATTGTCCTCGCCTCCAATGGTGAGGCCTTGGGGAACCGTTGGGCCGGCCATCATCGTGAAAATGCGCATGCTGTTTTCATCGCTGTGGTCATAGGCCCTCCAGTCGTTTTCATCGATGATATTGTTGGGCTGCAGGTTGCGTCCGCATTCTGGGGTCAAGATTAAGGTGGTGTTGCCGGCCATTCCTGGAATCGACTGGATGTGGTTCCACAAATGTCCGATGGCATGGTCTGCGCGGTGCAAAGCCGACAAATAGGAAGAGAAATTGGAGTGACATGCATCCACTCCCCCGAGGTTGACCATGGTGAACGCGGGTTTGAATTCAGAAAGCACTTCACAGGCAAACCCAACCGTGCCTGTATCCCGGTTGTCGCTCACCGGAGGAACGTTGACGGTGCCGTTTTCAACCTTTTGATACATGAGTTTCATGAAGGCTTTGATGTGTTCTTTTTCTTCGTCGGTATTGTTCAATCCACCTCCGAAACCTCCGCTGCCGTCCGCTCCAAATTGCTGGTCCAAAAAGGTCTTCATGCGCCGAAGCGGCTCTAGCTCGTTTTCTGGGTGATAGACTTGTGCGTCTGCAAAGGCGGCGTCTCCAGCACCAGCGAATGTTACGAGTGGTGCAAAGAAATTGCCAGCGTATTCGGCACCGTAATTGGGGTGCTCGCTGTGGTTGAGCAGAGGGAGTGAGCCTCCGATTCCATCGCCCACAAACCAGGTGTCGGTGGCCTGGTAACCTCCGTGTCTGCGGAGGTATTCAAATATGGTGGGTTGCAGCGGACGCTGCTTGAGGCCTTGTCCACCAGGAACTGCACCTTGAACCAGGGAGTTCATGCCACCGAAATGTCCTGCGCTCAGGGCGCTGACTTCGGCAAAAGTGGTGCCAATGGACTCGATGGATTGGGGCAGGACAGCGGGGATGGGGTTGATGCCTCCGACACCAGTGCCGTACACGATTTTGGCAATGGGCGCTTCACCGGACAGCATGTTGTACATGATATTGCCTGGGTAAGGCTCTCCTTGGCTATCGTCCACATAGCGCCGGAGGTAGCTTTCTTGCAGCCGAACGCCGCCTGCAAAGGCCACCATCACGACATGGTCCGCGCTGCGGCGGCCCGATGCAGCAAACAGCCGGCCGGATGGAAGTATGGTGGGCAATGCAGCACTCCCGGCAACAGCCAATCCGCTTTTCTTGAGGAAATCCCTTCGTTTCATGGTCTTAATAATGCAAGTATTCAGCGCTCAGCGCGAAGGATGAGTACACCAATTCCGGAGTGACCGTAGGGGTGTTCTGGATGTAGTTCCGCATCCAGGTGCGCTCTGCTTGGGTAGGGTAACGCACGAGGAACCGCACATAGGTGGCCTCAACAAACTGGTCGGAGTCTGCGAGCATGGCCTCTTGAGAGGGCAGTTGGACTTCGGGGTTTTGCATGAAGTTGGCCACCAGTGTTTCACGTGCAATGTCTTGGTCTCCGATGCTTTCGAATGCTTGCTTGATGTCGAAGAGTTCAGCACTGCCCAGGGCTGTTCCGAAGAGGTCGGCATGTAAAATCGATATCCACTGGTCGATGGTCTTGGCCCTGTCTTTGTCTGCAGTGGAAGATTGCAGTTGTAAGGGCTCTAATCCGTATTGGACATCAGGTTCGACCGAACAGCCTGCCCCGATCAGGACCAATAATGCAACTGCACAAGGCCACGAGAATGGTGAAAAACGGTTCATTGGAAATCGGCGTATTCGTCAGAAGTGATCAAAAGCTGCTGCAATGCACGGATATCGACCTCGGCGCCAACGGTTTGTTTCCATGAGACCATTTCCGCGTCGGTGATGGGGCGCACCAGCAATCGCTCAGCCCACCAGCGAACAGCGCCTTCGTCGAACTCGACGTTGTTTACCAATGCTTGCAGGTATTCTGCAGAATTCGAGATGGGTGTACCGAGGAGCACCGATGGGGCATTCAATTCTACTGCAGAATAGGCCTGGTCAAATTCAGACTCCGTAGGGTAGCGTCCAAAAAGGTCATCAAACGTAGCGTTGATGAAGTTGAAGCTGTTCATGTTGATTTCATCATAGAAGATGTTGTCACAGTAACGTCGGCTGACCTCTCGCCATGAGATGGCATTTGTCCGGTAGTCACCGACGGCCTGCAGTGCGCTCTGCATGCGCAAGGCTTGCTGTGTGAAATACAGGTATCCGCTCGTATTGCCTTGGAGCGAATCTTGAGTGGCCCGGTTGAGCAGACTTTCCAATTCGGATTCCATGGCCTCCTGGCCAAACCCTTGTAAAAAACGGCCCGACATGTCATCGCTGAGCTTGCGGTCATAAAGGGCCACATACTGGAGGTCAGCGCCCATAAGCCGTTCGACCAAAAGGGAACGTGCTTCGATTTCCAATTCCCCTGCCCTCAAGGCTGCACGTTCTGCTTCCAATTCCATTGCCAATGGCTCTCTGCCAATGAGATCGATGAAAACCCTTGTTAGATAGGCATCGACCAACACGGTGGGAACACCGCTGTACGCTGGAACGGTATTGTTTTCGAAAACAATGCCCTCTGGAGAGCAGCCGGAAAGTCCTATTAGACCTAACAGGAAAATGGTTCGGAAGGACACAATAAAGGGGTGCATTCCCGAATATAACGTTTGGTGACTTTGAAGGTTGAATTCGCCTCTTGTCAAAGTAGCTTCGCGTTCATTATTCACCTCATGAAAAAAAGCAACGTGTTTCAGTTTTCTCGATTGTTGGTCCTGGTCATTTGCAGCGCCGGCGTTTGGCATGCCCAAGCCCAAGACCGGGCTTATGTTTTGTGCGAGGGTGCACAGGACTTTTATTCTGGTGAGGTGTTGGAGTCGCCCCGAATTGGAACGATTGACCTTTCAGCGTCAACCCCGGATTTTGAGGTATTGAGGGTGTTCAATGGCCATGCATTTGCTGCAGACTTGGCACTTTCAGAAGACGGATCTATGGTGTATGTCGCAGCAGAGGATACCGTTTATAAACTGGAGGCAGCAACAGGAGAAATTCTAGCTGAACAACCCCTTCAGGGAGCGCGGCGCCTTTTGCTGGACGGGGACCGTTTGTTTGTATCCCGTGGAGACGTGGATCCCATGACATGGGGCTCTGTTGATTTTGACCACTATTTCGTGGCTTTGGATGCCGGAGACTTGTCTTGGGACACAGGATGGGAAGCTGCAGACAATGGCGGTCCAGGTTGGGCTTCTGAGGGGATTTGTGTGAGTGAAGGCGCTGTTTATGTGGCCATCAACAACGCCTTTACTTTTGGAGAAGAAGTGGGCCTCATTGGCCGAATTGACCTTACTACAGGGGCTTATACTGAGACCGAGCTCGGCCCCGATGGACTGAATCCGGTCCACTTGTTTTCTGGGGATGATGGGGCTGTTGTCTCTGTAAATGTTCAGCAGTATGACGGCACTTCATTGAGCCGTTGGACAGGAACATCCGACGCCGATACGGAGGTCGTTGCAGACGTCACAGCAGGCTGTGGTGCGGCAGATTGGCATGAAGGAGGTGTGTTGTACCAGGTTTATGGAGAAGCGGGTTTCCGTAAAGCCGATGGTGCAACCCTTGCTGCAGAAGAAGGGTGGAGTGGCAATGGAGGTTCTGTATACGCCATGCAGGTGCTTTCATCGGGCCAAGTGCTATTGGGTACCACCGACTTTGCGACTGCGGGCGCGGTTGAGATGTGGGACTTTGAAGCTGGCTTGCAATGGTCTATCCCCGTGGGAATAGCACCCGGAAAAATGCAGGTTTCGATGACGGCCAGTGCTGTTCAAGAAGTGGAAGGCCCCCGCACCATTGTGGAGACGGTCGATCTGTTGGGACGGCCTGTTAAATCTGGGAAGGGGATGCTTCTGCACCTGTGGTCCGATGGAACGGTGACCAAAGAGTTGCGTCTGGCGGATTGAGGACCGGGGGCCTCCTCCTAGATGGCTTGGATTTTATCCAAAGAGGGAGTTGACCCCGTAAAAGTCAGCGGTGGTCTTCAGGAGGCTTTTGTGCGCCTTTTCTACCGCAGGCATGTTGCCATTGGATTGAAAATTGAACCACTTTCCGGTAAACGATGAATGGCCCTTGTGCTTGGCGTTCATCCCACGGATAAACGACTGCATGCTGCATCCATTGAGGTGGGGGAGTTGACGCGCTAGGAACTCATCCAAACCCACTTCCATTGGGAAAACTTCGTTGCGCTCAAACCAGTTTTTTTCTGGCTTCCATCGGTCTTCTGACCAGCGCAGTTCAAGCTGAGGTATTTTACTGTGAACGTGCAGCAATTCGCCTTTCTGCTCCAGGGTGTACACTGCACCGGATTCTGCTTCATGACGGTAGCTGATTCGCATGCTACAGGATACGGCGTTTTGGCTCAAAAAACCGCGGAAACAGCCATCCACGGGCCGAGAAGTACCAAAATGGGCCCCAGTTTGTAAAAAGCGGTTGTGTTTACTACCCGTCTCCGTAAGCGTCGTTGTGGATTCCACCAACAGCCCGACCGCTGGGATCGATGTTATCCTTCAGGCTGGCGTCCCATTCAAGGGCTTTTTCTGTGCTGCAGGCTACGCTTTTGCCACCGGGGACGGTTGAGGCTGCGGCGGCAGAGGGGTAGTGCCCTTCAAACAATTTGCGGTAAAAGTAGCCTTCCTTCGTAGCGGGCGGGTGAATGGGAAAACGCACAGTTGCCCTTTCCATTTCGGCATCGCTGACCTGCGCTTCGGCATGGTCGCGCAGTCCGTCGATCCAACCGTATCCAACACCATCGCTGAATTGTTCCTTTTGTCGGTTCAGTATATGTTCAGGGATGTAACCCTCGAATGCTTGTCTGATGGCTGCTTTTTCGATGCGTCCATTGCCGCCCATTTTAGTCGCGGGGTCGAGTCCCATGGCGTAATCAATGAATTCCCGATCTAGGAAAGGAACGCGGGCTTCAATTCCCCATGCCATCATGGATTTGTTGGCGCGCGCGCAGTCGTATTGGTGAAGGCCGAGCACCTTGCGAACGGTCTCCTCGTGGAATTCCTTGGCATTGGGGGCCATGTGGAAATACAAGTACCCCCCAAAAAGCTCGTCAGCCCCTTCACCGCTGAGCACCATCTTGATGCCCATTGCCTTGATTTTTCTGGCCATGAGGTACATCGGGGTGGACGCCCGGATTGTGGTGACATCGTACGTTTCGATGTGCCGGATCACCTCTGAAAGTGCATCAATGCCTTCCTGAATGGTAAAGTGAAGCCCATGGTGCACCGTTCCAATGGCTTCTGCCACCTCTTCAGCTGCAGCGAGGTCTGGAGAACCGTCTAGGCCTATAGAAAAACTGTGTACACGCGGCCACCAAGCTTCGGTATTACCTCCGTCGTCTACGCGCCTTGCGGCGTGCTTCATGGCGATGGCAGCGATGACTGAACTGTCCAGTCCACCTGAAATAAGCAATCCGTATGGGACGTCGCCCATGAGGTGCTTTTTGACGGCCTCTGTCAAACCATCCCTGAGTTCTTCTGGCCGGTATGGCGCATCGGGCAGGTCGCCAGACATCCATTCGCGCGTGTAAAACTTCACTGGGGCGTCTTGGCCCTTTTCCCAAACATGGCCGGGAGGGAACAACCGAACGTCATCGCATACTGGGGTGAGGGCTTTCATTTCTGAGGCGACCCACAACCGGCCTTCACTGTCGGTGCCGTGATACAAGGGGATGATGCCCATGGGGTCTCTTGCAATGATCCAATGGTCATTGTCAGGTTCGAAAAGGACGAAAGCATACATCCCGCTGAGCTGCTCCACCAGTTTCGCGCCGCAATTTTGGTGCAAGGCAAGGATGACTTCACAATCACTGGCGGATTGGAACCCGTAACCTTTGGCGCTTTCACTCGAGCGCAATTCGTTGTGGTTATAAATCTCTCCATTGACCGCCAAAACCGTTTTTCTTTTGGGGTCCACCATGGGTTGAGCACCACTCAATACATCTACAATGGCCAAGCGCTCATGGGCAATGATGGCGCCGGGGTGTTCCACAATCCCGGACCAATCGGGACCGCGGTGTCGCTGACAAAGAGAGGCTTCCAGTACTTTTTGTCGGTCAGAATCGACTTCTAGGGTGCGGTTGAGTAGCGCAGTTATGGAGCACATCGGGTGTGGGTTGTTGGGATAAATTTCTCAGGAACGCTTTGAAAAATCACCGCCGTTCGCAACCTTTTTCACGGTTGGGCGGTTCGTACTTTGCAGCCGTGCCGAATCTCATGAAGCAACATTATTTGTCCTGTCTATTGGTCTTCATGACCATTGGTTTTTCAGCTGTGGCTCAGACCATTATCACGGTGAACACCTTTGATGATGGGGTGGATGCCAACCCTGCGGATGGCATGTGTGATGGGGGCGGAGGCATGTGCACTTTCAGGGCGGCTTTGCAACAGGCAGCTTCCACGGCAGGTGCTGTTGAAGTCGTACTTCCGGAGGGTACTTATGCTTGGACAAACGGCGAGCTCTACATCAATGCCGGTGAGATTGCGGTGTTGGGTGGCGGAGCGCGGACCACGTTTGTGGATGCAGCAGGGTCGTCTCGATTTCTAGACTTGGGCAGCGATTTGACTTCATTCAGCTTGAACGACGTGGAGTTGCGCAATGGATTTGATGGCAACGACCCAGGAGGGGCCATTGAAAATGATTGCGATGCATTGCTTTTGAACCGTGTCTCCATCAAGGACTGCACCTCTGGCATTGGTTTTGGAGGTGGGATTCACAACCGTGGAACCATGGAATTGTATGCCTGTGCATTCTCGGGTTGTACCGCGGAAGCCAACAATGGAGGAAATGGCGGCGGCGGCGGCGGTGGTGCCTTTGGTGCTGGCGGTGCTGTGAGCTCGTGGCTCGGTTCGGGGTCTGTGTTTGAGAATTGTACATTCTCAAATTGTCAGGCCTTGGGTGGCAATGGAGGAAATGGCGGTGCTGGAGGTGGTGGTGGAAATGGCGGCACGAGCTTCACAAATTGGGGAAGCGGTGGAGATGGCGGCAACATCGGCGGCGGCAACGAGGATGGCAGTGACGGTAGCTTTTTTGGTGGCGGCGGCGGTGGCGGTGGCTATTCTACAGGTGGATGGTTCAACCCTGGTGGTCCTGGAACTGGGGCCTCGGGATCTATGTTCGGCGGTGCTGGTGGTGATGGAGCCGTCAACGGGGGAGCGGGCGGCGGCGGCGCTGCAGCGTTTGGTGGCGCATTTTTTGCGCGGTTAGGAACCCATGTATTTCGCCACTGTACTTTTTCGGGAAATGCGGCCATTCCTGGCTCAGCGGGCACATCATTTGGAGGTGGTGTCGCTCCTTCCGGCGGCACAGCAAGGGGCGGTGCCATCGGAACGACAAGCGGCGACATCACCTTGGACAATTGTTTGATCTGGGGCAACTCAGCCATAGGAGCGCCCACAGGAGACGATGAAGACGTCTATTTGAATGGCGGTGGTCCATTGATGTCAGAGGTGGGCCACAATCTCATCGGGAAATTGGGAGACAATGTGGACTCGCAATTCGATGCGGCATCAACAGGGAACTTGATAGGGGTTGTGGCAGAACTCCTGCCTTTTGCAGATTATGGGGGGCCTACTGACGCTTTTATGTTGAGCGCTTGCGAACCGTTGAGCCCTGCCATTGATGCAGGTGCAGCCCTGATCCCGGGGGTGACCGAGGATCAACGCGGGGTATTGCGCGATGCCAATCCTGACATCGGTGCGATCGAAGGGCCTGTAGCTGTGCAATTGGACCCCATTGTAGCAGAAGTGTGCCCTTCAGAAACCGCTTCATTGAGCCTATCATGGCCGGATGCAACGACCACCTGGCCGGACGGTTCGGTTGGTGACACTTGGGATACCGGCAGCATTACAGGTGCTGTGGCTGTGGTGACCACCGCCGAAGGTTGTGAGGAGGAGATTGATTTGAACGTCACAGAGATTGCCATCGACACTCCTGATTTGGGCGTGGATCAAACCGTTTGTCCCAACACCCCTTTGTCATTTGACGCTGGCAATCCGGGGGCCCTCTTTTCTTGGGCCTTGGATGGGAACTTGAGCGGGTTGTCACAAACACAGTTGATCGACCTTGAAGGCACGTTGACGGTCACCGTTGAAGTGATGGGCTGTCAGACCAGCGATACCGTTGAGGTAACGTGGTTGGATGAGTATCCCTTGGAATTGGGGCCAGCCGTGACCCTGTGTTTGGGAGAAGATGTAACATTAAACGCAACCAACAACAGTTGGGGCGGATTGCCTCCTGCGTTTCAATGGCAGGGAGGGCCTAGCGATTCCGAGTATCAAGTGGATGCATCCGGCCTCTATGTGGTGACGGTGACCACTGTTGATGGATGCGCATCTTCAGACGATGTGGAAGTGACATTGAGCTCCCTGACAGGCGTTGACTTGGGCAGTGATGCTACGGTTTGTCCTGATGCCCCCTACATCTTGGACCCCGGTTACCCCTCTGCGACATGCTTGTGGCAGGATGGTACCGTTTCATCCACTTACCCGGTGTCCAATACAGGGATTTATAGCGTCAATGTCAGCGATGGTTTTTGTCAGGTTAATGATCAAGTGTTCATCGAGGTGGTGGATGTTTTTGATGCGAATTTGCCCGATTACCTCAGTTTTTGCAGCCAAGACAGTGTGCTTGCCTTGGCGGCCTTTGGTGCGTCCGATTATGTGTGGTCCAACGGTGTTGTGGGCAATCAGCTGTGGGTCACTTCTCCCGGCTTTTATGAAGTGACGGCTACCCAGGACGGTTGCGATTTCACAGACATCGTATCTGTTTCTGTCCAACCTCTGCCACCCGTGGACTTGGGGTTGGATGTGATCCTGTGTGAAGGGGAGTCTTTGGACCTAGACCCCGGTGTGGTCGGTGCAGATTACGTGATTTTCAATGACACCTTGACGACGCCAACCTTGACGGTGGATGAAACCGGGGAGTACACCGTAACTGTGGCATTGAACGGTTGTGTCAACCGAGACACCATTGATGTTGAAGTCAGGCCCATTCCAGAATTTACCCTTGCCGAAGACTCTGTGTTGTGTCCGGGTGATGTGCTGACGATCGAAACGGGGCTGTCATCTGACGTGCTGGTCACATGGAATACAGGAGCCGTGGGTCCTGCCATCGATGTGAATCAGCCGCAGACCTACGTGGCAACGGGACAAGTGAGCGGTTGTGAATTCGTCGACTCTATGACGGTAGAGGTTGCCCAGCCCATTTCAGTTCCTCTCGATGCGATGTACACGTTGTGCTTGGGTGACTCCATCACGCTGAACGCCCTTCAGGGAGAAGCGGTGTATCCTTCGACGTACCGATGGGACAATGGGGGAATCACTCCCCAGCGCACCATCAGTCGGGCGGGATTGTACACGGTTGAAGTGTCCAACGTATGCGATACTGTGGGACACATTTTAGAGGTAGAGCAGGTGGTATGTGGCTGCCAGGTTTATGTGCCAACGGCCTTCACACCGAACAACGACGGCAAAAATGACGCATGGTTTCCCGTGTTGGATTGTGAGCCATTCACCTATGAGGTCACCGTATGGGACCGCTGGGGGAGGCCGGTCTTTCAATCTACAGAACCCAGCGAGGTGTGGTACGGTCAGGTAGACGGAACACCAGGATCAAAAACCAGAGAGAGTGGCCGCTACTATGCCATTGATGGCGTCTACATGTGGGAAGTCATCATTGAATTGCGCAAGGATCGCGTGCCCGAGGTCATTCGTCAGAATGGCTACGTGCGGATTTTGCGCTGAGCGTCCCTGCACTTTCCAGCGCTCAATTTTTGCGCAACTTGTACAAGCGGTCTGGGTAGTCGGTGATGATGCCGTCCACGCCCATCTGCATGACAGCAAACAGGTCTTCTGCCTCATTGACAGTCCAGGGAATCACCCGGATGTTCTGCTGTTGAAGGTCGTGGACGTCGTTGGCATCGATGCTTTCCCACTGTGGAGAATAGATGGAAGGTGTAAAGTTGATTTTGGTCAATTCAGAGGATACGGGCCCCTTGGAATTTGTCAGCCAAGCTGTGGTCATGGTGGGCGCTTGTTGGTGGACCGCATTTAATGCAGCGGCGCTGAAGCTTTGAATGCAAGTGCGGTCTTCAATTCCCAGCCGGCGCAGTTCTGCGATGACGGTTTGGGCAAAGGTCACAGCATCCGGACAATACTCAGGTTCGAGGTCCTCCCTGTGCTTGATCTCCATGTTGTAACGGATTTTGGCGTCGCTCTTGAGCAGGGGCACTTCTTCGGTCACTTCGACCACCTCTGCCAAAGTGGGTTTTTGAACGGGCAGGTGTCGTTGCTCAGGAAATTGCGGATGAAGGGCCATTCCACAGTCGAACGCCTGGATTTCGCCGGTGCTCATTTGGTGCAGGTTGTATTGCCGCTCTTTTGATGCAGAAATGGCGTTCCCTTCGGGCGTTGTGCAGATGGCGTGGCTCATCCAGGGTTCATGGCTCACAATGAGGTTGCCGTCTTTGGCAACACACAGGTCCATCTCCAGCACGTTCGCGCCTTCACGTATGGCGATGACAAAGCCGGGAATGCTGTTTTCAGGCAACAGGCCTCTCGCGCCGCGGTGCCCTTGGATTTCAAAGGCTGGAGCGGTGTCCTGCTCTGTGACAGCGCTGGAGGCAGGGAGGGGGTCTTCTGTATTGGTGTGATCGGTGGTTTCACCGCAACCCATGGCAGAGAAAATGGCCAAAAGGGAGACCGTTCGAAGGCATAGCGTCATGCTTCGAAAATACTCCAACGACCAATGCGGAAGGGGATTGATGACGGAGGCCTAATTTGGCTGAAGATGGAAGGTGAAGAAACCATTTCAGCGGAGCGTTTGGTGTCCCGCTCAGACTTGGCCCTGTGGTCAGGATTGCCTGACCGCCATCCTTTGGTGGGGTTGTTTCACCGCTTTGGTGGGATTCGCAAGTTGAACTCAGCATACGGCCGCATCGCCCATTTACCCGCTGCAGACTTTATAGATGAAGTCTTCAATCAATTGGGTGTTCGATTGGAATGGCAGGAAGAAGATTGGGCAAAAATCCCGGCGGAGGGGCCTTTTGTTGTGGTGTCCAACCACCCTTTCGGGGTCTTGGACGCGCTGGCCTTGATCCGGTCCATCCAAAAAGTGAGGCCGGACTTTAAGCTCGGAGTAGAGTCGCTGCTCGCCGATACCCCGTCGCTCGGTGGGTCCATGTGTGTTGTTTCAGAAGTGCGGTCAGGTGGCCGCTCGGTGCCCTTGCTGTCGGGTTGGAAGGAGGCCAGCCAGCATGTGGCAGGGGGAGGGGCATTTGGGGTTTTTCCTGCCGGTAAAGTTTCAGGCTTCACGAGGTCTTCGAGGGTGGTTTCCGATGGGATGTGGTCGCGTTCGGTAGTGGGATGGTTGCAAGAACAGAACGTTCCAGTCGTGCCCGTGTACATCGATGGAGCCAACAGCCCTTTGTTTCAATGGTTGGGGCTGATCCATCCTTCCTTGCGCTCTCTGAGGGTGGCGGCTGAACTGCGCAATAAAAAAGGACACGTCCTGCGCATGCGGGCGGGCCGTCCCTTACGCAAAAGGGACCTGTCTGGATTTGAAGGAACGGAGCAATTGGCGCGCTTTCTGCGCGCTAAATCCTATGCGCTGGGTGCCGCTTATGATGTCCGAAAGGAGTACTTCAAGGGATTCAAGTTCCCCCTGAAGGCCCAGGACGTGGCGCCAGAAACAGCCCCTGAAATTTTAAAGCGAGAGGTTTTGGGTGTGGCTGAATTGAAGCTGTTTGACCACGGCAACCTCGAAGTGTATTTGGCCCCGGCAGAACGAATTCCACAGCTGTTGCAAGAGATTGGACGCTGTCGTGAATTGACATTTAGGTCCGTGGGCGAGGGCACCAACAAGGCGCTCGACTTGGATGAGTATGATTTCTATTACCAGCATTTGGTGCTGTGGGATGCAGAAGCAGGGCGCTTGGCGGGTGCCTATCGCGTAGGAGAGGGCTGGTTGATCATGGAGCGCTTTGGTCCCCGGGGGTTTTACACCCATTCGTTGTTTCGGATGCGCAAAGGGATTCATCCGGTTTTGCGTTCTTCTTTGGAGTTGGGCCGGTCGTTTATTCGACCAGAATACCAGCGCCAACGCATGCCGTTGTTCCTGCTCTGGAAGGGCATTTTGACGGTATTGCTCCAATCGCCTGAAGCCCGTTACATTCTGGGGCCGGTCACCATCAGCAGTGACTATCAGCGCTTCTCAAGGTCGTTGATTATGGCCTTCGTGAGGCGGAATTTCTGGGACCACCAATGGGCGGAGTTCATCCGCCCCCGGAAGCGCTTTGCTTTCGAGGAAAGAAGGGTAGACGCTGATGCCTTATTGGATGGGGCTCAAGACGACGTCAAGCGGCTCGACCGGATTTTGGCCGACATTGAGCCTTCACAAGCTGTGGCTCCTGTGCTGCTCAAAAAGTACCTCCATCAGAACGCCCGCATCCTGGGATTCAACCGCGACCCCAAGTTCAACAATGCCTTGGATGGCCTGATGCTGCTGGACGTCAACGATCTGCCGGCAGAAACTGTGGAAGACTTACAGAAGGAGTTTGGGTTTGCCCCCTAAAGGGTGCCCATCGGCGGTGAGCGCTTAATTCTGCTTTTCGAAGCGCAACAAAAAGTTGAAGTCGAAGATGGACTCACCGTCGAATTCACGGAATTGGTAGACCTGCAGGTCATCCAGTTCGAGTTCGAGCAGCTCCCAGTAGAGGTCGAGGACTTTGACCTCAGTGACAAAAGACGGGGTCAAATCCAGGCCCAAGGGTTCTGCAACACCGTTACAATCTAGATCGAGCGTGGCATTGTCAGCGAGCAGCCCGAGTACGGCTGGATCGTCCAACCCGGACGGGGTGCCTGACCACGGAGTGACTTCTAAATCGCAATGGTCGGAAAGCGCTTGCAACAGGCCGGGGTCATCCCAACCTGTGATGATGGGTTCTAGGATTTCCACGAACTCCACTTGGGCTCCATATTCGTCCAAGGCGAGGTTGGTGATTTCTGAGATGCAATCTCCTGTGAGCTCCTCCATGCAGTCTTCGGAGAGCAACTCGTCATCTGCGAACCCTTCGATGTACTCTTCCATGGCCCCGTTGATGACATCTCCTGCAGATAGGACAGCTCCATTGTAATTCAATGTGCCTTCAGATAAGATCCAATTGGAACCTGTCGCAGTGAGACTGTTCACGCAGGCTGCGACCTCGTCGGTGAGCAATGTGTAGCTACCGGTGGCAAAGAAGAGGGTATCGCTGCAATCCAATTCACCCATGAGAAAGTCGAAGGCCATTTGGACAAGGCCGGTCTGGTCCACATCTGAAGAATCGTTGTAAAACGGGCCTGAAACCTTTGTGAAGGTCAATTCGTCTAGATGCAAGACGGACTTGTCATCGTTGAAATCCCAGGTCCCTTCATAGGTAATGTCATCGTTGACATTCACAATGGTCACAGAGTGGTCTTCTTGAAATGAGGCATCGAGCAGCAAATTGCCTGAAGCCATGAATTCCGTCAAGTTGGAGTCTGCTGTCCCGACCTGGGATACCTCGGCACTGCGCCAGTCGCCTATGAGTCGTGCTTCTGGGGTCTTGAAGTGGAGCAGGCTTCCGTTCTGTTCATACTTTTTACAACCAGCAACCAAGAGCACTGCGGTAACGGCGAGAAAGAAGGCTTGCTTTTGGGGCATGGTCAGATGTTGTAAGAAACACTCAACGAATACGTACGGCCTTGGGTGAAGCTGTTCCAATCGTAGTGAACTCCGTTGTAGAGGTGGGTCTTGCGGTCGCGTGGATTGATCAGGTTGCGTGCCTTGAAGCCCAAGCGGACATGGTCACCCAGCATCTTTCCCAGACTGAAGTCCAGCGTTGGTGTGGGTTGCTGCATCACATTGGGTAGAGCGCCGAGCGTCACCAAGAGCACCTTAGGGCCTTGCACATTGAAGGCCACGGTGGCCGCCATTCCAGTGCTGTCATTGGTATAGGTAAGCGCCCCGTTGAGGATGTAGGGGGCCTGCCCGAACAAGGGGCGGGTTTCTGTTTGGAGGGGGTTTTGAGCCCGAATGGTTTCCAGCTCATTGCGCCAAATGCGGGAGGCAGAGCGGATGAAACTGATGTTTCCTGAGAGGGTCAAGTCTTTCAGGAAAGGCGTCTCGGTGAGGTTTCCGAAATCTTTGCGGCCTTCTAGCTCCAGTCCCCACACGTTGGCATAGGGCAGGTTGGACCATGTCAACTCAGTATTGACCGCTTCCAGAACCGTGTTCTGCTCAATCGGATCTGTGAACCGCTTAAAGAACACACTGGCGGAGAGGACCTCTCCAAGATTCGGGAAATGCTCCAGTCTCAGGTCGAAGTTGTCGATTCTGGTCTGGTCCAATTGCGGGTTGCCCTTGAGCACCTGCAGGGTCTCGAAATCAAAACTGCGGAACGGGGCTTTCTCCCTAAACACGGGGCGGGCCAGTGTCCGGCTGTAAGCAAAGCGCAAGTTGGTAAGCTTGATGGGGTCCAATTTGCCGAGTGCGTAGGTCATGTTGAGGGACGGCATGAGGTCCTCTTCGCTCAACGTTCCTCGGGTGGTCTGGATTTGAAGGGGGGTAAGGTCAGTGGTGTCGACATCCGTCTGAATGACCATGTCGGCCATTTCCACCCGCAGGCCGACGTTTCCTCTGAGGCGCTCATTGACTTGGGCGTCGAGCATGGCATATGCACCAAATACATTCAAGTGCCCTACGTCCGTGTTCTTGGGGTCGGTTGCGAGGGAGGTGTAGATGTAGCTCTGCCCGGGAATGACCATCAGGTTTTCCGGAGCGAAATAGGCCGTAGGATCGCCTTCCACGTTGTCCAATGAGTTGCCTTGTTCAGCGAGCGTGAACTTGTTTTCACTTTGGCTTCGGGTGGTGCGCACGTAGCTCAAGCCTGTGCTCAACTTTCCTTCCCAAGAGGAGTTGCTGAAGATGGGCTTGCTTGCATGAACCTTGACATCGGTCTTGTTTTCCTCCAAGCTCCTCCAGTAGCGGGAGGGGGCAGGATAGCGCGAAGGTTGAATGGTGTAAAAGCGGTCCGTCTCGGTGGGCACCTCAAGGGCACCGACGGGGAATTCGATGCCTTCATCTGCGAGGGTTTGCAGCGTGCCCTCGATGTCAGTGGCCCAATTGGTTCCCAGTACACCGTCAGAGATCAGGCCATTGACTTCTCCCAGAATGGCAGCGGTGGAGGTGGAGTCGTAAGCCTCGCCTTGATCATTGAAGAAGACCGCTTGGTCCGTGAGGACCACTTCGTTGTCGATGTAGTTGTTGAAGAATGTCCGGAGGTCTGGGGTGCTCAATTTTCCTTCGGAACGGCTGACCGTCCACTGGACTTCGATTTCATTGTTTGGGAGGTAATGCTCGCCCCGAACCTGATAAGTGTTGAGGTTCCTTGATTGATACCGGTGGGTGCGCTGTTGTTGGATTTCATCGCCATCCCTGGGGTTCAAGCCTTCTTGGAAACGGGCACTGTTGGTGCCGCTTGTGATGTTCATCCCCATCACTGAGAGCTTGTTGAACTCGTTCAGTTTGTAGCTGAGGTTGAGCATGGCATTCCAACGGTGATTTTCGTTGGTCCGCTCGTCCGTGTAATAATTCTGAACGTCGAGGGAGTCGGTGCCTTCGATGGATCCCGCAGCCCAGCGCGAGTATATCCCGTCTTGGTAGGCCCGGGTGTTCCGGCCGTATTGGGCCCCAAAAATGTAACCGAGCTGACGGCCAAAGAGGGTTGTCTGGTTGCCGAAGCTGAGCGAGTGCTTCATGTCCAAGGCAGCTTGACGTGTCACATGTTCCCATGTGTTTTCAAAGCCTTGACCGATGTCCGTCAGTGGTTGGTTGGCCGCGATGGAGGACGGAATGCCGGCATTGAAGTAGAGCGAGTCCGAATAACTCGGGCCCCACAAGTCCGTGTAGCCGAGGCAATCGAGCATGCAGTTGCGGTCGGTGACACTTGCGATGTCTCCAAGAGTTTCCAACCCGCACCCTGTTAAGCAACCGGTGAGGTCCTCATCAGAGGTTCCGTCTTGATCGATCAGGTATTGGATTTGATCACCGAAGGAGACATTGACCAAGGTGGGCCAATCGTCCACGGTTAGACCTTCTACATTGCTTGGCAATCCTCTAAAACCGTTGTCATAGCCGAGCCAATCCGAGTCGCTCCGTTGGCTTGAAATGACCTCGCGGCCTGTGGTATTGGTGTTCCAACCCAGGCTTGATGTGTAATTGAAGGAGAAGGCTTCGGGGAAGTCCTTTGTTTCCACCGAGATGTATGCTCCAGCCCAGTCAGAGGGGAGGTTCGCCGTTTGGGTTTTCGTAACCACGAGGTTGTCCACGAGGTTGGTTGGGAACAGGTCCATCTCAATGGTGTTCCTTCTGGGGTCAATGGAAGGGACTTCAGCGCCGTTCAAAGTGGTTTTGAGGTAGCGGTCGGAGAGCCCTCTCACAAACACGAAATTTCCCACAGTGGATACGCCAGTGACCCTTTTCATAGCACTGGCGGCATCGGTGTCTCCAGTCCGCTTGATTTGCTG
>Ga0206125_10000667_pt1 | contig 42954 bp, 40 predicted proteins | sample Helgoland_Spring_4_FD_148598 | JGI IMG/M metagenome (GOLD analysis project Ga0206125, IMG submission 148598) | Pelagic subsurface seawater microbial communities from Kabeltonne, Helgoland, North Sea - Helgoland_Spring_Bloom_20160331_1 | ecosystem: Environmental > Aquatic > Marine > Epipelagic ... | reverse complement strand
AGCATCGCACCGGTCAGTGGCGTGGTTTGGTGCTCACGGGGGCCGAAATTACGCTGCGTCGAGACCTGAGCGATCTTGCGAAACGCGCCAAGGACAGCGGCTTCGAAAACGTACGCATACAGACCCACGGGATGCACTTACACCGCGAAGACTACGCTCGAAAGTTGGTCGAAAGTGGCGTGGACGAATACTTTATCTCCGTTGCGGGAAGCGATCGCGAAACGCACGATAAGATCACCCAAGTCCCCGGTTCGTGGGATAAAATGGTCAAGGGCATGGAAAACCTGAGTGCTTTTCCACACGTCAAAATTCTGACCAATACTGTTGTGACAAAACTCAGCTATCGGCTGCTTCCCGATGCCTCAACTTTCCTGAGCAGCATAGGCAATCTGGTTCAGATGGAGTTCTGGAACTATTGGCCCATGAGCGAGAAAGATGATCGCGGTCTTCTGGCAAACTATCAGGACGTGCAGCCTTACCTGCTGGAGGCGATTGAAATCGCGCACCAGAATGATAAGGCGGTCGAGGTGAAGAACTTCCCTCGATGCATGCTGGGCGAAAAAGACGACACGCTGGTCAATGAGCAGCCAACTTTGCTGATCGATGCAAATTTCTGGGAAGAGTTCGACCGGAATAACTTCTTGCTCTGTCCGCATCAGGATCGCTGCAACAGCGGGGACTGCATGGGCTTGAGCGAGGCTTACATCAAAGAATTCGGCGATGGACGAGACTATCTGACTCCATACCCGCTTACACCGCGCGCGAACCGTTAAGCGTTTAGCGGCCAGGCGCGTTTAAAGCACCGACGCGCATTACTGTTCTTGCGGTGTTATCCAAGGGGCCATCGGGCAAAAACCAGCGGATCAAACTCAGCGACGTGATGGCGCGAAGCTAGGCTTCCTTCGCGGTCTACCATCGTACGTCTACACTGATCCCTAAAAAGCCCTTATGCCGCAGGCTGATAATCGGTGTATAGACGTGCGGAGCGCCCTGCTCTTTGGGTCGGCCTTTGCTTTTGGGCCGGCGACGCAGTTGTTCTATTGCTGCTTATGAGCTTGTCTTGCGCGCTTTGATTATAGTGAAGACCCTACACACGCAGTGATCCTCCGTCACCGCAAGCGCGATGGCTGGGATTTCAGGCTGCAGGTCTGTTTTAGGAAGTACATGAATTTCACCGAGCTTGGATTAAGCACAAAACTCGTTTCTAGGCTTGAGGGTCTAGGGTTAACGACACCAACCCCCATTCAAGAAAAAGCAATCCCGCACGCGCTCGCACAGCGCGACGTTTTGGGGATTGCACAGACGGGCACGGGCAAAACCGCAGCCTTTAGCATTCCCCTGATCGTAGCGCTGTCCAAGCAAAACGAGCGGGTCGGCGCCTTTGGCGTGCGCGGGTTGATCCTCAGCCCGACCCGAGAGCTCGCGAACCAAATCGTTGAGACGCTGCAGAGCATCACGTCGGATCTGCGGATCCGGCTGGTCGTTGGCGGCAAGTCCATCAACGTGCAAGAACAGCAGCTTTCGCGGGGGACCGACGTTCTGGTTGCCACGCCGGGCCGGTTGATTGATTTGTTGGATCGGGACGCGGTCAGCTTGGCGAAAACCAAGTTCCTCGTCTTGGATGAAGCCGATCAGATGCTGGATATCGGATTTGCTCATGCCCTGCGCCGCATCGCTGGTGCTTTGGGTAAAGATCGCCAAACAATGATGTTTTCGGCCACCATGCCCAAGGCGATTGCTGAGCTGGCCAGCGGTTACCTGACGAACCCCGTTCGGGTTGAGGTCTCCCAGCCGGGCAAAGTCGCTGACAAAGTGAGCCACGCGGTTCACTTCGTCACCAAGGACGACAAGAAGAGCTTGCTGATCAGCCTGCTCAACAGGAACAAGACAGGCCGGTCGCTGGTCTTTGCGCGGACCAAGCACGGCGCAGAGCGCTTGATGAAGCAGCTCGAACAGGCGGGCTTCAACGCGGCATCGATCCACGGCAACAAAAGTCAGGGTCAGCGCGATCGTGCCATTACCAACTTTCGAGACGGTACGGTTGAAATCTTAGTCGCGACGGATGTTGCCGCGCGTGGCATCGATATTCCGGACATCGAGCAAGTCTACAACTACGATTTGCCCAACGTGCCGGAGAACTATGTTCACCGGATCGGCCGCACGGCCCGGGCAGGGCGCAAGGGCAATGCGATTGCGTTTTGTTCAGCGGAAGAAATGTCAGAACTCAGGGCCATCGAAAAGGTTCTAGCGATTGGCATTGAAGTCGTTGGCGGTAAGCCGTGGAGCGACGAGACGGCCAAGAGAGCCAAGTCAGCGGCCAAGGAAGCGACCAAGACGGCCGCGGCGGCAAGGACTGAAGCGCGGCGCAAGAAGCCAAGGCAGACGACCAAACCAGCAGCAGCAAAGGGCGGACCGTCAAAGCCGTCTTCGAACAGTCGTCCACCGCGCGGTAAGCGCAAGCGCGGGCCAAAGCGCGAAGCGGCCTAGAGCCCAAAACCGGTGTGAGGCGAGCAAGCGTCGCCTCACCTGGACTTGTTTCAGCTGTCCTTGTCAGGCGCTTTGGGATTGAGGGACTGATCAAAGTCCACACCCAGTTGGTCGCCAATTTTCCGCAAAACGGGCATTTGCACGGCCATCTCCATAATGGAATCCATGGTGTGCCCCATCACTGTCTTTTCAGCGCGGTCACCGCTTTCCCGACCACCGCCACCAAAACCCGTCATGTGGTTGACGTGGATAGCGCTGATTTTCTCAGCAGGCTTGACCATTTCCGCGACGATCTTCGGCATCGCTTCCAGTCTGGCTTTTTCAAGTTCCATTGCGATTAAGGCATTCGAGCGGGTGTTTTCAGCCTCAAGCTGAGCGCGGGTTGCTTCGGCCTCGGCGAGCATGTGGAACTTTTGCGCTTCTGCGTCTTGGCGCACACGCGCCGCGCGGCTTTTGGCGACTTCCAGTTCGGCTTGCGCGGAAAGTTGGTCTGCTGCTGCTTTTGCCTTTGCTGACCCTTCTGCAGAAATCAGGTTGAGGGCCGCTCGGCGTTCCGCTTCGGCTTTGGCGCGGGCGGTTTCCACGGCTTCGGTGGATTTTATGGCATCGACGCGAACGGTGTCAGCCTCGATTTGTGCCCGGCTTTCTTCCTGCGCCTTGGAATTGATGCGAATCTGTCGATCTTGTTCGGCCAGATAAAGCGCTTCTTCACGCGCAATTTCAGCGGTCTGAATGGCGCGTTCCATGGCGATGCGTGCTTGGCTGGCTTCGCGCTCGCTGTCTGCTTTCTGGCGCGCAACTTCGGCGATTTGCTCGGCGGAGAGTGTTTCAATCTCCTGCTGCTGTGCAATTTCGGCGCGACGCTGTTCCAGCTCAATCTCCAACCGCTTGCGCGCTGCTTCCATTTCAGTGCGACGCACGGAAACGGCACTTTCGCTCGCGATTTCGGCCCGTTCCTTTTTTGACTTCGCAATCACTTCAGCGAGTTTTCGCATGCCGACCGCATTGAAGGCGTTGTCCTCGTCCAGCTTCGAAAACTGGGTTTGGTCAAGGTCGGTGAGTGAGACGTTGTTCAGCTGCAGTCCATAGTTGCCAAGAACCTCTTTCAGCAGGTCTTTCACTTGCTTAACAAAGGCCGTCCGGCCCTCGTGCAATTCGTCCATCGTCATTTGCGCAGCCGAGGACCGAAGGGCGTCAACCATCATACCTTCGATCAGCGCGCCGAGCTCGTCCCGGTGGAACGTGCGATTGCCAAGTGTTTGTGCAGCGCGGGCGATCGATACTGAGTCTGATTTCACAGAGGCGTAAAACTCGGCTGCGACATCGACCCGCAATCGGTCCTTTGTGATCAGCGCACTTTCGCCCTTGCGCGTGACATCCAAGCGGAGGGTTTGCATGTTCACTTTAGCGATTTCATGGAAATACGGGATTGCGATGATCCCGCCGGCAACGGCGACTTTGCGGCCGCCAACGCCGGTTCTCACAAGACTAACTTCGTTGGTTGCACGAACGTAAAACCATCCAATCAACGCAATCGCGACAACGATGACTACGGCTGCGATGATGATCCAAGCAATGATACTCATTTTCTTGTCGTCCCAGGTTGGGTTACAGGCTGTGCATTTCGCACAGGATATTGGAGGACATTCCACCGTCGGTCGGAATGTTTGTGCCGCGGATCCATGTTGTCATGTCTGACAGCAGAAAGGCGATCACGGGTGCAATGTCGGGTGCGGTGCCGGGGCGATCCATCACGCGCGCGTCTTCTTCCGCGCGCGCGCCCAGTGTTTCGAGGAAGTCGCCCAAAATCGGTGTATCGACGGGGCCGGGGCTGACGCAGTTCATACGAATGCCGCGATCCCGCCACGTCCAGCGGTTCTGCATGGTCCATGCAATCAGCGCTTCCTTGGAAAAGAAGTAAGATCGCCCCCCTTCGCTGGTGATATTCCACCGGTCGATAAAGGCGTCCAAATCATCGAAGCCGACGTCTGCGCACGCCTTGATCGCGTCAACAGACTCTGGCCAGCCAAAGCCGGCGAGGGAGGCCAGGTTTACGATACTGGCACCGGTATTGAGCTTGGGGATCAAGCCATATGTCAGCTGCCGTAACCCCACCAGATTAACGGCCAGCAGTTGGCGCGCAGGGCGTGTTGGCGGCAGGCCAGCGTTATTGACCAGCCCGTCTATCCCGGATGGTAATACGTCAACCAGCGCGTCAATCGTGCGGCCATCGCTCAGGTCCGCCCTGTAGAACTCTTCGACGTGATCGAAGTTTTTGTTCATATCGACGCCTAAGACGACCGCACCTTGTTCCGTCAACACCCGCGCTGTTTCCAGCCCGATCCCTGACGAAGAGCCGGTTACGACGATCTTTTTCCCTGTGAGGAGATTTTTCACCATGTCGCCTTTCTCCCTAAAACACCGGCGGATAAGGACGACTGCCCCGATCCAGCGTGATCCAACGGGTTTCGGTAAAGGTCTCAAGCGACCAACGCCCCCCATGCCGACCAAGGCCACTGGCTTTGGTTCCGCCAAAGGGAACATGCGGCTCGTCGTTGATCGACGAACAGTTGATGTGACACATCCCGGTTTCCAATTGCCGCGACAGGGCCAGCGCCCGATTTTCATCGGCACTGATGATGCCCGAGGACAGGCCATATTCGGTGTCGTTGTTCAGTGCGACCGCTTCATGGTCGGTTTTGAACGGCGTAACCACCGCGACAGGGCCAAAGGTCTCGTGACGCCAAACATCCATGTCGGGTGTAACGTGGGTCAGAATGGTTGGCTCGACAAAGCGTCCTTGAACACCGCCGCCGAGTGCGAGTTTTGCGCCCTTGGCCAAGGCGTCTTCGATTTGAGCCTTCACCCGTGCGACCTGCCGATCATTGACCAGCGGGCCAATCACGTTCCCTTTGTCCGCCACGTTGCCGGTTTTCAGTTTTGCAGCCCGTTCGACGAATTGGCGGAGGAAATCAGCGTAGATCTTTTCATGCACCAAGACCTTTTCCACGCTCATGCAGATTTGGCCCTGATGCATAAAGGCGCCAAAGCTGGCGGAGCTGGTGGCGCGGTCCATATCGGCGTCTTCGAGCACGATCAGGCTGTCTTTGCCGCCCAGCTCCACGCAGCACTTTTTCAAATGCGCCCCGCACTTCGCCGCGATCCGCCGCCCCACCGGGGTGGAGCCGGTGAAAGACACACCCTTGACCAGCGGGTTGTCGATCAACTCGTCACCCACCTCAGCGACCCGGTTGCGGCTGCAGGTTACGACGTTGAACACGCCATCTGGCACGCCCGCTTCCTTGACGACTTCCGCGAAGTGAAGACCGCCGGCGTACGGTGTGTCTTCTGAGGGTTTGAGCACGATGGTGTTCCCCGCGGCCATGGGAAAGGCAAAGCCCCGCGCCGTCAGAATGCCCGGCATATTCCAAGGCGAAATGACGCCAACAACGCCAATGGGGACACGAACAGCTGTTGAGAATTTGCCGTGCTCGGACGGCAAAACCTCGCCAATCGCGCTGTAACACAGGCCAGCCGCCGCACGGAACACTTCGGGGACGTATCCGGCCTCGAACATTCCCTTGCCGAACCAACCACCACCTTCGTGCTGCGCCGCAGCGACATAGTCGGCCATCCGCCGTTCCCACACGTCAGCGATCTTGAGCATGAAGTGCGCGCGTTCTTGAAATGGCAAAGCAGCCCAGCCCGCCAAAGCCGCCTGTGCTGCATTGATCGCATCGCCGGTTTCTTTCGCGCCCGCATCGGGAATGCTGGCCCAAACCGATCCGTCGGAGGGGTTGAGATCATCGAAATGGTTGGGTGTATCGCGCCATTGACCGTTGATGAACAGGCCACGAATTTGGGGTGCTTTTGGTGCGTGTTCGAGCATCAATCTAGTCCCTTTCAAAGGAGCCCGAGGGGCGCCGCTTGTAAACTTCTACGCGAGGTGCGCGATAAACTTCGATGACCACGGGTTCTTCGCTTGTGTCCCCGTCTGGTGCCGTTGGTTCTGCCCGTGTCGAGGGTCTTTGCTCCGCTTTGAACGACGATAACAAGGCTGTGGGCTTATAGGTGCGCACGCGATCACTAGCTTGGCGCGCTGCCTGTTCAATATCCATGACAACCCGCTCAATTTCTGAGCTGGTGCGTGGGGTCAGCGCCGAAATCGCGGTTGTCGGTGGTGTCGAAGGTTCGCTGGCCGAAACGCCGGCTGCGTCTGCAACCAAATCGTCGATAGAGCCTGCGATCAGACTGTCAGCAGAGGCGCGGGACGGGTGATGTCCGGGCTGGATGAACGGTAAATTCGCACGGGACTCTGATGCCTGAGCCGTTTCCTCTGCCGCAGGTTCAGCGGCAACGGGTTTGGTCTTGGCGGTATCGCCGCCAAGGTAAGCGCTTTGCACCCTTGGGTCTTGAGCCAGATCCGACGCCGTCGCCTCGTGCGTGATGCGCGTGTTTTCGAGCAAATAGCCCCGGTCAGCGATGGCGAGGCTTTGTTTGGCGTTTTGCTCGACCAACAGCACACCAAGCCCAATCTCACGCACCTTCTTCAGCGCCGCAAACAGCTCTTTGCTCAACAGCGGTGACAGGCCAAGCGATGGCTCGTCCAGCATCAGGATCGTCGGGTTCGACATCATGGCGCGGCCGATCGCAACCATCTGTTGCTCCCCACCCGACATGGTGCGCGCGACTTGGTTCTGACGCTCTTTCAGCTTGGGGAATAGATCCAGCACACGGCGTCGGTTTTCTTCTTCCGCTGCCCGAGCGCGCTTGGCACTGCCGCCCAAGCTCAGGTTCTCTGCCACGGTCAAATCGCCAAAAATCCCGCGTCCTTCGGGGACAATGGCGATGCCACTTTCAAGGATTTGGTCAGCGCTGAGCGTGTTCAGGTTCTGGCCGCCAAGGGTCCGTTGGCCGGCAACTTTACCTTCGCAGATCCCGCCAATAGCCCGCAGCAAACTGCTCTTTCCCGCGCCGTTTGCACCAAGAATGACAACAATTTCGCCCGGTGCCACGGCCAAGCTCACGTCGTTGAGGGCAGGGTGGGGGCCATAGGCGACCGACAGATTTTGGACCGTTAGACTACTCATCTTCGTCCCCCAAGTACGCGCGAATCACTTCTGGATCCGCGAGGACGTGCTCCGGCGACCCCTCGGCAATTTTTGCGCCCGACGCCATGACCACGCATTTGTCACACAGGGACCGGATCGCCCCCATGACGTGCTCCACCAAAATGATCGTCCGGCCCTCGTCCTGCAGTGTCTTAATCAAGTCGATCCCTGCTTCCAGCTCGGTTGGATTCAGGCCAGCCAGCCACTCGTCAAGCAACAGGATGTTCGGCTCCCCACACAGCGCGCGGGCCAATTCAACGCGCTTCTGATCGATGTAAGTCAGCTCCGAAATCGGCGCGTTGGGGGCGATGTTCAGGTTGACGCGGTCCATCATCCGCAGCGCCATCATTTTTGCAGACTGACCCCATTGCCGGCGATGACCAAAGACGGCACCTGCGACGACGTTTTCCAGCACGGTCAGGCCGGGCAGCAGTCTGACCAGTTGAAACGTGCGCCCGACACCTGCTCGCGCAATGGTCTGCGCGGCTTTGCCAGAGATTTGACGATCCGACAGGCTGATGAACCCTTCGCTGGGTTTGAAGGCGCCAGACATCATGTTCAACATGGTGGTTTTACCCGAACCGTTTGGTCCGATGATGCCCAGCACTTCGCGTTCATTCACGTCGAAAGACAGGCCATCAACAGCCACCAATCCGCCAAACCGTTTCGTAACGCGCTCCACGCGCAGCATTGTTCGCGCCATCATGACCGCCGCTTCCGCACTTGTTTGAGGATTTGCTCCAATCGACCCACAACGCCATGGGGCAGGAAGTAGACGATGACCAAGAAGACGACGCCCAGGAACAGCGTTGTTTGGTTCGGGAAGTAGGTCTGGACCAGCTCCCATAAAATGGTGAACGGGATGACCCCGACCAGCGGTCCCCACAGGCGCCCCGACCCGCCCAACAGCGCAACAATCACCACCAGAAAGCTCAATTGGGGGGAGAAGACTTGGTTGGGTTCGATATAGGAGTAGCGCGGCGCAAGAATCCCGCCCACCAGCGCGCCAAAGAAGCCGGTTGTGATGAACAAAATGACTTTGGCCGTGGCCGTGTTGATTCCAACATGCCGGGCAACGGTTTCGTCACCCCCGATGATGCGCAGCGAGAAACCCAATCGGCTGCGGTTGATGAGCCACCCCAGCATGTAGACGGTGGCCGCCACGGCCAGCAACATCCAGTAAATGTGCTTCTCTGTGTAATCGGTCAGGACATAGAGGCCCCGGCTGCCAAGGAAGTTGTTTTGGATCCAGCTCACAAGGTTTCGGATCATTTCCGCCAAACCCAGGGTGAAAATCACGAAATACACCCCCGACAGCCGCAGCGTCGCCAACCCGATCAAGGCTGCTAGAACAGCGCCTGTGAAGGGCACAATGGCGAGCATGAGCCAGAAAGGTTGCTGGTAATCGCTCATCCCCGTGGCCAGCAAATATCCACCCAGCCCAAAGAACGCTGCTGTGGCCAGCGAGATATAGTGGGTCGGGCCGGAGAACATCGACCAACTCGTCGCCAAGGCGATGTACATCATGCCGGTGACACAGACTGAGAGCCAATAGCCGTTCGCAATCAACGGCACAGTGGCGGCAAAGGCGGCCAGCAGTGCGATGATGAGAAGTTCGGTAAATGAGCCTCGGATCATGTTGGTTTCCGCCCAAACAGGCCTTGTGGCCGGAACAGCAATATCGCGAGGAAGATCAAGTACGCCGCAGCCAATGTCAGACCGGGGTCAATCAGGGTGGCAACGGTGGTCTCGACCAATCCGAGGATGACCGCGGCGATGATAACCCCGCGCGTATCCCCGACGCCGCCCATGATCACGATGATCAAGGCCTTCATGGTAAAAATAACGCCTATGGATGCGTCCAAGGTGATGAATGTCGAAATCAACACCCCGCCAACGGCTGTGATGGCGCCGCCTAAAGCAAAGGCCAGTGCGGAAATCTTGGGAACGTTGATCCCAACCAACAGTGCCGACTGCGGGCTAACGGCAACGGCGCGAACGGCCATGCCTGTACGACTGCGGTTGAGCCACAGGTAAAGCGCCAAGCCGATGCAGCAGGCGACAGCAAAGGCAACAATCCGGCTCAGGCTGGCTTTTGTGCCAAGAATTTCGATGGGAATAGACAGATACTTGTAGGCGAAAAAGCCGCCTTCGATGGAAATCATGATGCCGATCAGGATGAAACTCATCCCGAACGTGGCAAGGATCGAGTCAACCTCCAGCTGCCCCTGATTTTTTGAGCGGGAAACAAGAGGACGCAACAGAAACCGGTAAATGAGCCAATTGCCGACGAATGCGAGCGGCGCTGCTAACACCATGGTCAGATAGGGGTTCAGTTTTCCGACGGTAAACATCCAAAACGCTGCAAGAGCGCCCAGAACAAGCATCTCGCCATTCGCAAGATTCATGATCCGCGAAACCCCGTATTGCAGGTTCAGGCCCAGCGCGACCAGCGCGTACGTTCCTGATAGCAGCAGGCCAGATATCACAATGTCCAGCATGACTTCTCAATTTTCGATGAAACAAGGGCATGCGAGGAACACTGGATGAAATCCAAGTGTCCCTCGTCTAAGGCTAAGAAAGATCAGGCTTGTGTGGGGTTAGTCCCAGCCGTCCTTCAGACGAACATCAACAGCACCATCAACGTTTGTGCCTTTGACGCCGCGGAAGACGCCGTCTTGCCACTGACCAACGCTCCAGAATTTCGCGGAGAAATTGTCTTCGAACGTGATCGTGCCCATGACGGTATCAAAGGCGTTTTCCTTGATGTACTGAGTCACCACAGCGCGGTCTGTTGTGTCCGCCCCTTCGATGGCTTGCTCCAGAATTTGCAACGAAGCGTAGGTGTTTGCAGAGGCCCAGTAGTCAGCCACTTTGCCGGTTACGGCTTCGTGTGCTGCCCGGTATTCAGCAATTTTTGGATCATCAACGTTCGTACCACCGGCACCCAACACGTTGTTAATCTTCGAACCATAGGCGCCCGCGAACGCAGGGAAGCTGGTTGCAACCGCTGAATAGTAAATCGACACATCGAGGTCTTCGATGATGGCCTGCTGCGCCAAACCAAAGCTGTCTGGTGGGTAGGACCAAGCGATAAACGACGTTGGGTTCGACGCCTTAGCGCCCTTCATGACCGGTGAGAGATCCGGCGTGCCCAGCGGGTAAGACTTGTCGTACACCAGCTCGAAGCCTGCATCGGTAAACAGCGTGCGCGCAACGTCGGCGAGCTCGATACCAAAGGCATCAGCAACGTTCACCATAGCAACACGGTTGTTGATGTTCCCCGCTTCGCGCTGCTCAACCAAGATGTCTCGGACACCGGTTACAAAAGCCGTCGTCGTGCCGAGGGTGAAGAACAGGTTATCGTAACGGCCCGTCAGCTCTTCAACTTTGTCGGTAATCGCAGAAACGGCAATCATCGGGTAGCCGAATTTGCCGTAAACAGGCGCCGCAGCGATGTTGAAGCCGGTTCCGTAAGGCGCGACAACAAAGTCAACTTTGTCTTGGGTCGCGAGGCGTTGAGCCAGTTTGATGTGTTCGCCTGGATTGGTTTTGTCATCGTACTCGATGACCTCAACCGGGCGCATTTCACCGCCAACGTTCAAGCCGCCGCGTTCATTAACTTGTGCAGCCCAAAGTTCAACGTTTGGCCATTGAGTAACGACAGCACCGCCGGCCAAAGCGCCGGTTTTAGGTGCAACAGAACCAATTTTGATAGGGGTTTGAGCACTGACCGAAACGGCCGTTGCAAGTGCCAGTGCACCCGTTGCAAGCGCTAGTAAATCTCTGCGCAACATAGTGGTTTCCTCCTCAGAAATCCTCCCGCCTCTGGCATCAGAAGCGCGAATTCACGGTATCAGTATTAAAAGGTAAGTCACGTAAAACGTACTAATATTTGTACCAATTCTCCTGTTTAGTTGCGATGTTATGCATTTCCAATGTTTGTTTAAGCTATTGAAAATAATAGATAAAAATCCAAGTTTTTCCTGCTTTTCGTTCGCTTTTTCAGGGCTGAGCCTTGGCGTGTGATTATCCGTGTTCGTGGTTTGAGGCCGTCGGATGCATCTCGATAGTGTGCCGAAATCATATCCATACGCTTCCACCTAGAATAAGCGCCATGAGCACTAAGACTGAGATGATTGCTCGCTCAAACCAGATTGGTTTTGCGCGTTGGATGATGGCATCGCCCAGTCGCATTCCGGCCAGCAGCGGTATGATGGCCGCGCAGGATAAAATCAGTGTTTGGCCGTCCAGCAGACCGATCAAAACCAGCGTCGGCAGTTGCACGAGGCCGAGTGCGATGAAGAAGATGGCGATGGTCGCGATAAAGGGTTGGCGCTGGAGGTGCAGAGCGCTCAGGAAGGTCACGCTGATCGGTGCTGAGATCCCCGCCGCGCCTTGAAGGAAGCCTGCAAATGTGCCGACGGGCCCGGCCAGCAGCGTTCCGCCTTGTGGGGCAATGGCCAGCGCTGGCTTGAGCAGGCGGGCCAGAATGTAGGCCGCGACGATCCCTGCGACTGTGAGTTTCAAGAAATCGGTCGGCAGCCCTTCCAGAGCAAAACTGCCGATCAAAGCGCCCAGACCGCCACCGGCGGCAAACAACCAAGCGAGCGGTCCTTTCGGGATGCTGCTTCGATACTGAAACAGCTGTTGAGCGTTTGAGACGAGGTTGGGCATCACAAACATGCAAACCGCAAACGGCACGCTGAAAAACAGGGCGAGCACAGGCACCGCCAGAAGTGGCGCACCCATGCCCAAAGCGCCCTTCAGGACGCCGCCGACCAAAAAGGCCAGACCGACAAGGATCGAAATCTCAAGAATTGTCGCTCTCCCTTCCGGCTTTCTGGCTCACGATACCAACGACAATTGAGGGGGCATTTGCGCCCCTTCCATCTTGTTGAGTGCTTGTTTGATATTGGTCTGGGCGATTCTGGCGTGCTCAAGCACCAAGGCTTCGGCGCGCGTTGCCTGTCCGTTGGCGATGGCGTCGAAAATGGCGCGGTGTTGGGTTTGCGCTTCTTGGAGGTTGGCGAACCCAACGGTGTTCACGTCCTCGCTCGACAAGAATGCGGATGGTGAGGCGAACGGGAAACGGTAGCTCCGCGAAACCTCGTCCGCGACGAAACTGAGGCGCGGTAAATTGGCTTGGATTTCATGAAACTGCGAATTCAGTGAGGCGTAATCAGCGATGTCGGTGTTGGCGACGGCGATATCGAGCGCGGCCAGCAGATCGCGCATCGCATCGAGATCATCGCTTACAACGCCCTGTTCAACGCCAAGCCGAACGGCAAGACCCTCAATCGCTCCGCGCACTTCAATCGCGGCATAGACCTCCGCGATTGAAAAGCTGCGCACGCGATAACCGCTCCGCTCCCGCACCAGTAAACCTTCGGCTTCGAGCTGCACAAGAGCCTCCCTCAGCGGGGTGCGCGAAACGCCCATGCTCTCAGAAAGATGCGAGGCTCTCAGCTTGGTCCCGCCTTGGATTTCTCCGCTTGCGATCCGTGCGCGAATTTCGGTGAGCACCAGCAGCCAAGTTGATTCGAGTTTTTCGGTGGTCACGGCACATCCTAGTGGTTTTGACATTTTGCAAGTTCGATCTTTCCGCGTTTTCGGATCCAAATCTAGCCCTTTAGAAGGCAAAAATAGGGGAAAAGATATAAAATATCATGCGAAACTTGCTAAATGGATCCAATATTTTGCAAAAGACTATGAAAATGACCCTTGACGAGAGCGTTTAAGCCATATTGGATGCAAAAAAGTTCGTTACCCCTAAAAATTTCGGATCCAAAACGAATTTGCCTTTGTTTGAGAACAGCTTCACAGGAGCCACAATGTCCAACTTGACCGCCAAGATCGCGCAGCACTCCAACGCCGTGGAAATGCTTAGAAATTCAAAGTCAGGGATCTATGTTTACCCCGTTGTGGCGCCTGAGTTTTCAAATTGGCGTTCCGAGCAGCTCGCTTGGCGGTCGTCGGCAGTGCTGTTTGACCAGACGCATCACATGGACGAATTGACGGTTGAGGGGCCGGATGCAGAAGCGTTCCTTGCCCATACGGGTATCAATTCCTTTTCAAACTTCAGTCTGAATCGCGCGAAGCACTTTGTGCCGGTTACGCCGGCTGGGTTTGTCATCGGTGACATGATTATTTTCCGCGAGCGGGAGGATAAATTCGTCCTAGTTGGCCGCGCGCCTTCAGCCAACTGGCTGATGTTCCAAGCGGCAACAGGCAGCTGGAACGTGCGTGTCCGACATGACCCGCGGTCGGACAGTCGCCCCGACGGCAAAGCGATCTACCGGACACACTACCGGTTCCAGATCCAAGGGCCGGACGCTATGGCTGTCCTGTCCAAGCTGAACGGCGGCGCTTTGCCTGATATTCCGTTCTTTCACGTGGATTCCATCCAGATTGGCTCACGGTCTGTCCGAGCCCTTCGGCACGGCATGGCCGGTGCGCCGGGTTTGGAAATCTGGGGCCCTTACGCTGATAAATCCTACATTCAATCCACCATTGAACAGGCCGCGCGCGATGTTGGGGTGGACTTGCGGTTGGTCGGCAGCCGCGCCTACAGCACCAATACGTTGGAATCGGGTTGGATCCCGTCGCCTTTGCCGGCGATTTATACCGGTGATGGGATGCTGGCGGATTACCGCAGTTGGCTTGGTGCGGACGCCTATGAAGCGCAGGGATCAATTGGGGGATCGCTGGTTTCCGACAATATCGAGGACTATTACGTTAACCCGTTTGAGCTGGGTTACGACTTTTACATTGGGTGGAAGAAGTCAAACTTCATCGGCAAAGAGGCTTTGGAGGCTGCGCGCCAGAAACCGCAGCGGAAGAAAGTAACCTTTGAGTGGCACCCAGACGACGTCATGAAAGTGATCCAATCCGCTTTTGTCCCGGGTGGCAAAAACTACAAATGGATCGACTTCCCCCAAACAAATTACGCGTCAACCAACGCAGACCGGATCACGCTCAACGGCCAGACAGTCGGCATGAATATGTTCAGCGGATACAGCTTTAACGAGCGCGCCATGCTGTCGTTGGGCATCGTTAATCCCGACGTGCAAGTCGGTGATGAGTTGGTGCTGCAATGGGGTGAGCCTCAGCCGACCGAAAAGACCTCGGCCGAAGCGCATGAAACGGCAGAAATCCGCGTGCGCGTTTCCCCCGTCCCTTACGCCCGAGAAGCCCGCGAAAACTACTCGGAGAGTTGGAGAACCAAAGGCGCGTCTTAAGCGCGCCCAATACGATCGTCTGGAAATAGAGGAGATTCCGACATGAGCCTGAACCTAAAATTGGCAGCTTTGGCTGCTGGTCTAACCTTGGCGCCTTTGGCTGTGGCCGAAGAGCTGAAGTTCGCGTCCTTCGTGCCGCCCTTTCACACGGTAACGGCCTCACTGATCGAGCCGCTCGCGGAAGGTATTTCGAGCGGAACCGATGGTAGTCTTACCATGCGCAATTATCCCGGCGGTGAGCTGGGCGCTGGCCCCGTTGAACAGTATGTTCGCGTTGTTCAAGGTGCCGCAGACTTTGCATGGGGCTTGCCGGGCTATACATCGTCCCAGTTCAAAAAGACGATGATCGTCGAGTTGCCGGGTGCGATTCCGGGCGACATGATGGGGTATGAGGCACTTTGGAATGCCTACGAATCCCATCTGGCAGGAGAGTTCCCAGCAACGGTTCCAGTGGCCCTTTGGACGTCTGAGCCAAACGTGTTCATCATGAAGGAAAAGGTGGTTCGTTCGCCGGCTGATGTCCAAGGCCTGAAACTGCGCGTTGCGGGCGCTACGGCAGGGCAAGTTGCAACCGCGATGGGCGCAACACCGGTCCAGATGCCCATCAGCCAAGTGTACAACGCCCTCCAAACCGGTCTGATTGATGGTGTCATTACCGGGTCTTCGACCTTGTCAGACTTTAAGCTCGACGAAGTTGCAGCAAGCGTTACCCAAGGCGCACCACTGGGGCGGTTGAGCTTTTACGCGGTGATGAGCGAAGCGGCTTACAATGGCCTGAGCGATTCTGAGCGTGCAGCCGTTGATGCGGCGTCGGGTTACGAGCTGTCCAGGAGTGCGGAAGTTGCGTGGAATGCAACAGCAGAAGCAGCGCTGGCCGCAGCGGCTGCGTCCGGTGAAAACACCATGGTTCAGCTGACCGCCGCAGAAGCAGCAGCGTTCACGGACGTGCTGGCCAACGTTCTGAACGCCTATGTTTCCGACGTGGGTGGCGCGGCGACAATGGCTGCGATGAATGGCAACTAAGTTGCTGCAAATCGCCCGCAAGGTGGTTGATGGCCTGATCTGGTTTTCAGTTGGGCTGGCGGCTTTGGGGCTGATTTTTGAGGTCATTGTTATTGTGATCGACGTGATGGGGCGGGCCGCTGGCCGGCCCCTTTACGGTTCACTGGACCTGATCACGATGGGGTTCGTCATCATTGTATTTGGCGCAATGAGCCTCTGTGATCGACGGGGCGGCCACGTGAGCGTTGACCTGTTGGAGCCTTTCCTTCCGCCGGTTTTGAACCGAGGCATCAACGCGTTCTCGGCGCTCTTGGGTGCCGTCATATTCTTTGCTTTGGCATGGGCGGTTTATGATTCTTCGCGCATTTCCATCATGCTGAATCTCTCAACAAATTTGCTTGAATTACCCAAGGCGTGGTTTCAGTACCTGCTTTGCTTTTTTGCTGTGACGACGGGCCTGGCCATGTTGCTTCGTTCGGTCGAAATCAGTGTCATGAACGTCGACGTGCGCCACCAAGGGGAGGACGTTGACCATGTCTGAGACGCAAATTGGGTTCGCTGGACTGGCCGTGCTGTTTGTACTGCTCGCCATGCGCATCCCGGTCGCCTTTGCCATGTTTGCCGTTGGTTTTGCTGGCATATGGCTGCTCAATGGGCTTTCCGCCGCAACCAGTTTGTTGGCGTCTGAAGCGTTCACGATGGCTTCATCGCCGGAGCTGGTGATCATCCCTTTGTTCATTCTCATGGGGAATATTGCCCATCAGACGGGCCTCAACCGTCAACTCTATGACGCGGCCTATGCCATGATCGGGCACTTTCGCGGCGGATTGGCTGCGGCCACGCTCGTCGGCTGCGGCGGCTTTGCTGCACTTTCCGGGTCATCGGTTGCATCCGCGCTGACGATGGGGAAGGTGTCCTTGGGTGAAATGAAGCGGTTTGGTTACAGCGATAGCTTATCGACGGGGTCCGTCGCTGCGGGCGGCACGCTGGGTATCCTCATTCCGCCTTCGACGGGGTTTGTGGTCTATGCGATTTTGACGGAGCAATCCATTGGTCGCCTGTTTCTGGCGGGCATTCTGCCGGGGTTGCTCTTGCTGGGATTATTTGTGTGCGCGACAGTGATTGTTTGCAGCATCAACCCTGCGCTCGGTCCCGCTGGGCCGCGTGCAACGTGGGGACAGCGAGCACGGGTCGCAGCGGGTGCTTTGCCGATGATTGCCATTGTGCTGCTGACCATCGGCGGCATTTACTTTGGCCTTTTCTCACCCGTCGAGGCGTCGGCGGTTGGTGTTGCTGCCGTCCTGATTTACGGGGTGATACTGCGGCGGATTTCAGCAAGCCAGTTGTGGAAGAGCGCGATCGATTCTGTCCGCACATCCGCAACCGTGATGCTGATTCTCATCGCTGCTCATCTGGTCAATCCGTTCCTCGCACTGAGCCACATCACAGACATTATTGGCGGCTTTGTGCTGGGCTTTGATCTGCCGGTTTTGGGGGTCTTGTGCTTGATGCTGGTGGTCTACCTGGTTTTAGGCTGCTTCCTCGAAGGCTTTGCAATGATGGTGCTGACGTTGCCCATCTTTTTCCCCATTGCGCTTGAGCTGGGCATCGACCCCATCTGGTTTGGCGTCTTGGTGGTCTTGACGCTGGAGATGGGGCTTATTTCACCGCCCGTGGGACTGAATGTCTTCATTGTTAAGTCAGTGGTGCCACAAGTGCCCATTGGCCAAATCTTCATTGGGGTGACGCCGTATTGGATCGCTATGCTGCTGTGTTTGGCGCTTTTGGTTCTGGTGCCGCAGCTGGCTCTGTTGCTGCCCAATACGATGTTTGGCAGTTGAGCGGCGAAGGATGGTGAAGCCCGTGGCACCTGCACCCGCGATCTTAATCCCCGGACTGCTTTCCGACGCCCATGTATGGTGCGAGGTGCAACCGGCATTCGATGGGGACGTTCATATCCCCGACCTGCGCACGGCGGGATCGATCCAAGCGATGGTGGATCGCGCGCTGAGCTGTTCTCAGGCGTCAGAGATTGTGTTGATCGGGCATTCGATGGGAGCGCGGGTCGCGATGGAAGCGGCCCGGCAAGCGCCGCAAAGGGTCAAAAAACTCGTGCTGATCAGCACGGGAAGCCACCCTTTGGCGCCGAATGAGCGTGCAAAGCGTCAAGCGATTACCGCGCTTTCCCGCGAAAAAGGGATTGAAGCCCTTGCCGCACATTGGCTGCCGGGAATGGTGTGGGCGGGAAACCTGAGCAAGCCGGGGCTCATGGATGGGCTCACCGCGATGGTCTGCCGCATGGATCCAAGCATCCATGCCCGACAGATTCAGGCGTTGATCGACCGACCCGACGCACGTTCGTATCTTTCTGAGCTCCAGCAGGAGACTTTACTTCTTGTCGGGCGCGAAGACCGGTGGAGCCCCGTAAGCCAGCACAGCGACATGGCCAATAGGCTCCCGCATGCTCAGCTGCACATCATCGAAGAAGCCGGTCACTTTCTGCCGCTGGAGCAGGGGGAGAAAACGGCTCAAGCCCTTAGGCAGTTCTTGTCGCCGCACGGCTAAGCTCAGCCGGCCATCACCGCCGCCAAGCTTCAGCCTGCGGCCTCGTCTTTTTACTTCGATGCCTTTTTGCGATTGGGATCGCCATTCGATTTGTCGTCAGCCTGTTGCTTGGCCTTGGCCCTTTCTTTCTCCTCAGCCTTCAACTTCGACACGCCACTTGCTGCATAGACGGGCAGAGGCTGATCAGGCCGATAGAGCAGCCCATCGCCATAATCCACGACACCTTGGCTCAGCGAAGCCATGGCCAGCCGGATGTAAAGGGGTACGTCGTGCGACCCGCTCTCATAATTTTGGAGCATTCTGGACTTGAGTCCCAGCAGGAACGCAGCCTCTTTTTGCGTTAATTTCAGGCTCTTACGCCAAGTCTTGAACCAAGTGGGAGTATTCTTTTTCATTTTTCCACACGCAACTGTTGCGCATATTGATTTTGATCGCTATACCTATACGCAATCATTGCGTAAGAGGTGCCCTATGACAAGTCACATGATTGTTTTCAGAGCGGCCCTTTCAAAAGATGTCGCGGGTTCGCGACAGTCCTCTTGGAACGATCGTTCAAAGAAGCCCATCCGTAGCCTACCGGCTAAGATGAAGGCATTAAAGGCCGTGAAGCAAGACTAAGCGGTTGAGTTCGAGGTGAACACACGGCATGACTGAGGTTATGCCGTGTGGATTACTGAAAGCGAACTCAAAAATGGATCTCAGCAGCCTAATCCGAGACGTTCAAGACTACCCCAAACCCGGAATCCTGTTCCGCGATATTACGCCGTTGCTGGCCAATGGCGAAGCCATGCGCCATGTCACCAAGGCTTTTGCTGAGTATGCTTCAGCGATGAAGGCCGAAGCTATTGCGGGTATCGAGGCGCGAGGCTTCATTTTCGCACCCGCAGTTGCTGCGCAGTTGGGCTTGCCGTTCATTCCGGTGCGGAAAGAGGGGAAGCTCCCGTATCAATGCGTGACCCACTCCTACGATTTGGAATACGGCTCTGACACGTTGCAGATCCACACGGATGCTCTGCAGGAAGGTCAGCGTGTTGTTATCGTGGACGATCTTATCGCCACCGGCGGCACAGCGGGCGCAACGGTCGAGCTGGTGCGCAAACTCAAAGCCATTCCTGCGGGTGCAATCTTTTTGATTGAGCTGGATGGTTTGGGCGGTCGAGACGAGCTGGAAGGCCGCGGCGTTCGTGTCGATGCGTTGCTTCGCTACGAAGAATAGCCGCGCTACAGGTCGTTCAGATCGTAAGGGGTCTTCTGGTAAACCCAGTTCACCCAGTTTCCGTACATCATATGCGCGTGGCTGCGCCATTTGTTGAAGGGTTGCTGGGTGGGGTCGTCACCGGGGAAGTAGTTGCAGGGTAAAATAATGTTTTCCCCCGCCTGCACGTCGCGGTCGTACTCCTGACGCAGGGTGTGACTGTCATACTCAAGATGATTGAACATGTAGAAGCGGCGGTTGGCGTCGTCGGCGACCAAGCCCAGGCCAGAAACCTCATTCTCAGCCAGGATCGTCAAGCCATCGATCGGTTCTACGTCCTGACGCAAGTTTTCTGTATGCCGGGATACCGGGATTTCGAAGACGTCGGCAATGCCCTGCATGAGCGGATGTGTCGGCGCTAGGTTGCGATGATCAAAGACACCGAAGCGTTTCGGGACTTCATCGATCCTATGCTTTTCAACGCCATTGAAGTGGTACAGCGCGGCTTGTGCACCCCAGCAAATAGAAAACATCGAAAAGACGTTGGTTGCTGTCCACTCAAAGATCTCTTCGAGTTCAGGCCAGTATTTCACGTCTTTAAAGTTCAGCGTTTCAACCGGCGCACCGGTGATCATGAACCCGTCAAACCGCTCGCCTTTGACGTCGGCCCAAGGCCGGTAAAAGGCGTCCATATGCTCTGAGGCGGTATTGCTGCCGCGATAGGTGCTGGTTTCAACCAAGGTCAGATCAACCTGCAACGGCGATGCGCCAAGCAGTCTGGCGAGCTGCGTTTCAGTGGCGATTTTGAGCGGCATGAGGTTCAATATGGCGATCCGCAGCGGGCGGATGTCCTGCCGGGCGGCACGACTTTCCTGCATGACTTTCACGCCTTCGTTTCGAAGGGTCTCAGCAGCGGGTAGGCCATCGGGCACACGAATCGGCATAAAGCACTCTTGGTTTTTAAGCTAAGGTGAAGGGGCGACGCTTAGGACGCCTTACCAATAAGATCAAAGAAGTCGGCGTCGTTTTCCACCCGTGCGATTTCATCAGCAGACACGCGCAAAGCGAAACCCGCCGCGACGAGCCGTTCATAGCGGTCTCGGCGGGCTTGGATCAGGCGGGGGAAAACCCACTTCACAAAGTCCAGCGGTGGGAAATCATCGGCGTTTTCTATGCCCGTTTCTGCTGTGTAATCGGTGATGGCTTTGGACAGGAATTGAGCGCGATAGAACATGGGCTTGGGGTAGGCGATGGTGCGCTCGATCAGGCTTTCTACATGGTCCTCGGTCGCCTCAATATAAACCAGTTGCGTGCGCGCCAGCAGGTGCTGCAGCACGGGATCGTTCGCTGGATCTTCCAGATCGACGATCTCGATCAAGCTGCCCCCGGCATCGACCAGAAAATGATCGTAGCCATAAACAGCGGTCGCGCGGTCCATAAAGTAGCCTACATCCAACAGGGCTGCGGCCTCAGCCTGCTCGTGCAACCCTTGTCGGCGGGTGAATTCGGCGTGCGGATGGCCCCCTTGTGCTGCGTCACCCAAGGTGCCAATCCACGCGCTCAAGGGCGCTAGGTTGTTCATGCTGATGTTCGAACGCAGATACAGGCTGTCGGATTTGAGCAACGTGGCCAGCTTGGGCACCTGCATCGCTGCGAGGTACAAGTCATCGTGGATGGCTTCACCCAAATAGCGGGTGCCAATGCGATAATCGCCGGAATAGTGAAACCAACGCTCACGCGGCAGCTTGTTCGCAAGGGTGGTCTTGCCGACGCCGGACATGCCAAGCAGGGTGAAAGCCTGCGACTTTGGGATGAAAGATTCCATACTCTTCCGGTGCCTCATCCCCGTGCACAGGTCAAGCATGCCGATTTTAAAGGGCGAAGTGCCGCGCATGGGATTGTTGTTTGGCACCGGTCATGCTGTTTTTCCCACGAATTGAGTGAGATCTGTGCAAGTCACCTGTGACACTGGTTACCTTGACCTCAGCCGGACTCGCTTATAGTGAAATGACGGTTTTACCTTAGAAGTGTGAGAGGCTTTGCCCATGAAGGCGCTCGTCTGCGTTAAGCGCGTGGTGGACTACAACGTAAAAATCCGGGTTAAGCCGGACAACAGCGCTGTGGATCTGGCTAACGTGAAAATGTCCATGAACCCTTTTGATGAGATTGCAGTTGAAGAAGCAATCCGGATGAAGGAAGCGGGCATCGTTGAAGAAATTGTTGCTGTGTCTCTTGGTGAAGCCAAGAGCCAGGAAACCATCCGCACGGCGCTCGCGATGGGCGCTGACCGGGGTATCTTGGTCGAAACCGACGAAGAGCTTCAGCCGCTGGCCATCGCCAAGCTTCTGAAAGCCATCGTCGATAAAGAAGAACCGGGCATCGTTGTTGTGGGCAAGCAGGCCATCGACGGCGATAACAACCAGACCGGTCAGATGCTTGCAGCGCTGCTGGGTTGGCCGCAGGGCACTTTTGCCTCTAAGGTCGAGAAAGACGGTGATACCCTCAAAGTCACGCGGGAAGTCGATAGCGGTTTGCAGGTCGTTTCCATGCCATTGCCGGCGATCATCACCGCTGATTTGCGTTTGAACGAGCCGCGCTATGCGTCTTTGCCAAACATCATGAAGGCGAAGAAGAAGCCGATCGACACCATGACGCCCGCCGATTTGGGCGTCGATGCTGCACCACGTCTGACGACCGTTACTGTCTCCGAGCCACCAGCGCGTGCTGCGGGTGTTGTCGTTGGTAGTGTTGGCGAGTTGATCGACAAACTGAAAAACGACGCCAAAGTCGTCTAAGAACCAAGGGAAACAAGAACATGAGCATTCTGGTTTATCTGGAACACGATGCTGACGGTATCAAAGCAGGGTCTCTTTCTGCGGTTGCTGCGGCGAAGCAGATCGGTGGTGACATTACCGCTCTGGTCGCGGGCGATGGTGCTGACGCAGCGGCTGATGCTGCGGCAAAAGTCGACGGCGTGACGGCGGTTATCAAAGCGCCGGATGCGGCGTACAGCAACGAAATCGCTGAAAACATTGCGCCACTGCTGATCGCAGCGAGCGAAGGTAAGACGCACTTGGTCGCGGCAGCCACCACAGTCGGGAAGAACATTCTGCCCCGCGCTGCGGCGCTGATGGACGTACAGCCAATTTCTGACATCTCTGCCGTTATCGACGCCGACACGTTCGAGCGCCCGATTTACGCGGGTAACGCGATCGCGACGGTCAAGTCCAGCGATAGCATCAAGGTTTTGACGGTGCGTACCGCGAACTTTGACCCTGTATCCGCTGACGGTGGTTCAGCGTCTGTTTCTGATCTCGCCGGTGCGGGCTCAGCGGGTTTGACGACGTGGGTCGCTGATGAGCTGTCCACCAGTGACCGCCCAGAGCTGACGTCGGCATCGATCGTTGTTTCCGGTGGTCGCGGTATGGGCTCTGCGGAGAACTTCGCGATCCTCGATACTTTGGCAGACAAATTGGGCGCTGCGGTTGGTGCATCTCGCGCGGCCGTGGACGCAGGTTTTGCCCCCAACGAGTATCAGGTTGGCCAGACCGGCAAAGTTGTGTCTCCTGACCTGTATATCGCAGCGGGCATTTCCGGCGCGATCCAGCATTTGGCAGGCATGAAAGACTCAAAGGTTATCGTCGCGATCAACAAGGACGAAGAAGCACCAATCTTCCAAGTTGCGGATTATGGCTTGGTGGCTGACCTGTTTGACGCCGTACCAGAGCTGACCTCGGGCCTCTAAAACCCGACATCACAGCATCAGACGATTTTTTGATGGGGAAGCTCTCAAGGGCTTCCCCATTTTTATTATGCGTCTTACCTAAAAGTTGCTATATTCAATAAAATAGCAATCAATCAGATAGGTTTGTGATGAAGTTTATCCTGAGTACGACCGTGGCTTTGGCACTTTTTGGCCATTCCTACGCCAGCGCGCAGACGGAAGCCGAGGCGGATAATCCAGCGCCGGTTTCTGACGTCGAAATGGTTGACGCCATGGTCAAGGACGACATGGTTGAAGTCGCAACCGACGTCGTTGAAACCGCGGTTGAGGAAGTCACTGACGCCACCGCTGAAGCTGTTGAAGCCGAAGTCGTTGAAGCGGCAGTTGATGACGTCACCGACGCTACCGTCGAAGGTATCGACGCCGACGCTGACGCCGAAGTTATGGACGCCGACGCTGACGCCGAAGTTATGGACACCGGCGCCGACGCCGAAGTTGTTGAGGCTGACGCCGACGTCGCCGAGGAAATGCCAACCCCGGAAGCTGCCTCTGACGTTGCTCCCGAAGAAGCCGCCGACGTTGTTTCCGAAGAGGCCGCTGTTGTTCCGGCTCCCGAGCCCCGCGAAGAATACCTTCCCGGCTATGACTTCTCCGAGGCGTTGATCAGTCACGTTCTGACAGATCAGGCGTCAATCTATCTGGATCAATTTATTGAAGCGCTGGAAAACGGAGAAGACCGTCGTTCAACGCTGCTCATGCAGAAACTCGACGTTTTGCGGCTGACGCACGCGGGTTACGCGGCGGTTGATCTCACAGATTCAGACAACGCTGCGGCTGCTTTGCGAGACTTGCAGGCGCACTGGCAGTCCCTCGAAGCGGCGTCCCAAGCCATCGATGAAGGCACGATCGAAGGCATTGTTGGCCGGACCATTTTGAGCCTGACTGACTATCTTGATGATGACTTTATGCCCCGCCTGGAAACCCTGCGCGCGGCGGACGACCTTGCGGCCTCTGATGTTTCTCCGAATGGGTTGTACCTGAACTTTCTTGGGCTCCAGTCGATGATGGATTTTGAGGCCAGCGCGGAATATTCGACCGTACGACTGTTCGACTCCCTGCCCAATGCCGATGATATCGAAGACAAAATTGCAGCCTCTCGCCAGAAGTTGGAGCCGATGCGCCGTCTTGCTGTTGATGTTCGGAAGGGATTGCTGACCGATGAGAAACAGGCGACCTACAAAGATCAACTGTCTGCTTTAGCTGATGAAATCAAAGCGTTTTCGGCGTTTTTACGCAGCAGCGTTACTGAGCAGTAGCAGCGTCTTTGCTGGCCTTTTGGCCGGCGCAGATGCGTTGGATGAGCAACTGAAGTCACACCGCACCGGGGATGCCTTGAGTTGCTCGTCTTGCCATGCGGAAACCCGTGTTGTGACGGGTGGAACGGCGGGTTTAGGGGATCGTCGCGCGGATCCGTTTTTCGTTTCTGCTGTGATCGACCAAGTGAGCGAGGCCAGCATTTTGGCGCTCGCTGACCCGGCCGATGCTGATGCGAACGGGATCAGTGGCCGCGCTGCATGGGTCTGGAGCCTGCGTGATCGCCGTCCAGCGGTTGGGCGTTTTGGGTGGAAAGCCACCGTCGGAACGTTGGAGGATCAAATCGCCAATGCTCTGGCCACCGACATGGGGCTGGCCAACGCGCTATTGGACTACGCCGATGCAACCTGCTTCCCCGACGAACCCGGATGCCTGATCGCCCGTCGTAGCGCGGGGTCGTCGAATTTGCTGCCACGCTTGTCCCATGCCGTGCGGATGTCGAAACCCTCTGACAGCCCGCCGAACGGCTCAATATACCGCGCAGGTTTGGCGCTGCTGGCGCAAGTGGGGTGTAACGCCTGTCATCAACCGGTGCTCGCTGATCCGGTTGGGCAGCCGCTTGTTTTGTTCTCTGATCTCCTGCTCCATGATCTCGGCCCCGATTTGAGCGAAGCGCAACGCGTCGGTTCCGCCGGACTGAGTGAGTGGCGCACGGCGCCCTTGCTGGGCCTGTCGCAGCGGAGCGCGTTTCTCCATGATGGTCGCGCGGAGACAATCACCGATGCGGTTACGGCGCACGGCGGTGAAGCCACCGAGAGCAAGAACTTGTTTCTGGCTTTGTCTGACGCGGACAGTTTAGAGTTAATCGAGTTTTTATTATCGCTTTGAAGGAAAAGATCATGGCGGCGTCCAACGGCTATAATCCCGTGTCTGTCCTGCTGCATTGGTTCACGGTGCTGTGGTTTTGCATCATGTGGCCCGCGGGCGTCTTGATTGGCAATTGGCAGGATGCGCCTGATTTTGTGTACGACTTGCACGTCACTGTCGGCGTCTGCGGTGCAGCCTTTATTGTGTTTCGGATCTTTAATCGGGTGGGGCGCGGGTTTGCCGCGGCGAACCCAGACCACGCAGGGTGGGAGCGGTTTTTGGCGCGGCTGGTGCAGTGGGTGTTCTTGATTGCGCTGACCTTGGCCATTTTGACCGGCCTGTTAAAGGCGTTCATGGGTGGCGGATCGCAGTATTTCCTGTGGGGCAGTGAATTGCCACGTTTGGGCCGGTTGGGCGATCTTGCCGATCCTGTAAGCGCCGTCCACGCCCTATGCTCGTTCGTGTTGATCGTTGCCGTCGTCCTGCACGTCGGCGGTGCCTTAAAGCACAGCTTGCTGCAAAACGACGGAACCCTGATGCGCATTCTCAAGCCCAGCACGCCCGGAAAATAAGCCCTAGAGCGCGAATTCCGGTTCAACCGGGGGCTGGTCGATCGGCGATTTGAAGCAAGCGATATAGGAAACGCTGGTGTCGTCGGTCAGCATCCACTTGTCCAACAGCGGGTTGAACATAAAGCCCTTAATCCGCTCGGGCCGGAGCCCGTTGGCCTCAATCATTTTGAACATTTCCGCAGGGGGAACAAAGCGTCGCCAGTCGTGGGTGCCTTTTGGCAACCATTGCAGCACGTATTCCGCTGCGACGATGCCCAGGGCAAAACTGCGGAGGGTTTTGTTGAAGGTGGACATGAACACAACACCCCCTTCCGCGCGCGCACCAACAACATCGGTGACAAAGGCCGGGGGATCGTTCACGTGCTCAATGATTTCCAGCGCTAGAACCGCGTCAAAGCGCTCTCCCGACTCAACCAGTTCGGCGACGGTGGCGACCCGATAATCAATCTCCAGCCCCATTTGCTCGGCGTGGATTTGTGCCACGGGGATATTCGCCGGCGTCGCATCAACGCCTGTAACGTCTGCGCCCAATCGCGCCAGCGGCTCACACACAAGCCCGCCTCCGCACCCAACATCCAGGATCCGCAGCCCGGCAAAGGGAAGGGGGCTGTCCAAATCCCGGTCGAAGTGCTTAGCGATTTGTTCGGTCAGAAACCGGATCCGCGTCGGGTTGAGTTTATGCAGCGGACGGAAGTCGCCCTGTGGATCCCACCAACTGGCGGCCATCTTGGTGAACTTCTCTACTTCCGCCGGGTCAACTGTGTGGCCCGTGTTGGTGCTCGTTTGCTCGGTATCCAACATGCGTCTCCTGCCGTTGCGGCCATTGAATAGTTTCAGTAACCCATATGTCGGGTTTTTTGCCCTGATAAACAAGCAGGTTGGGTCAATGGCGCGCATTGTCATGAAGTTTGGGGGCACCTCCGTGGGTGACCTTGATCGTATCCGAAACGTCGCGCGACGCGTTAAGGCGGAGCACGATGCCGGAAACGAAGTCGCGGTGGTTGTCTCGGCGATGTCGGGTGAGACGAACCGGCTGGTCGGATTGGTTTCTGAAGCCGCTGCGCTCTATGATACGCGAGAATACGACGTGGTGGTTTCCACGGGTGAGCAGGTGACGGTCGGTGTTCTGTCGGTCATCTTGCAGTCAATGGGCATTGATGCGCGATCTTGGTTGGGGTGGCAGTTGCCTTTCAAGACCGAAGACGTCCACGGCAACGCCAGAATTCTCGATATCGATACACGAGAAATCGAAAGCCGATTTGCAGAATCGCGTGAAGTTGCCGTCGTGCCGGGGTTCCAAGGCTTGAGCCCACGGAACCGCATCACCACGTTGGGGCGCGGTGGGTCAGACACCTCTGCTGTCGCCCTTGCCGCAGCGCTGAAGGCCGACCGCTGCGATATCTATACGGACGTTGACGGGGTCTACACCACAGACCCTCGCGTGACCGATAAAGCGCGCAAGCTGGACCGCATCAGCCACGAGGAAATGCTCGAAATGGCATCCTTGGGCGCAAAAGTTCTCCAAACCCGCAGCGTTTCGATTGCCATGAGCCATGGCGTGCCGTTGCAGGTTCTTTCTAGTTTCGAAGATAAGCCGGGGACGCTGGTCACGGCAGAGGATGACAGCATGGAAAAAGACGTTGTTTCAGGTATCGCTTTCTCCCGCGACGAGGCGCGCATAACGCTGATTGGTATTCCCGATCGACCTGGCGTCGCGGCGACCATCTTTGGCGCGCTTGGTGATGCGGCCATTAACGTCGATATGATCGTGCAGTCGCGCACCGTCATCGACGGCGATGAAAAGACGGATATGACCTTCACCTGCGTACAGGCCGATCTGCCGCGCGCGCTGGCTTTGATGAAAGAAAAGCACGGCGACATCGAATACAAAGAGCTTGAGGCCGATGAAGACGTGGCCAAGGTTTCGATTGTTGGTGTGGGCATGCGGACGAACTCAGGGGTGGCCAAAACCATGTTCGGGGCACTGGCTGAGAAAAACATCAACATCAAGGTCATCACGACCTCGGAGATCAAAACCTCTGTTTTGGTGGGTGCGGATTATTTGGAACTTGCGGTGCGCACGCTTCACGATGCCTTTGGGCTCGAGGGCAAATCCCCCGCCGACTGAGACCAGACCACAAAAAAAGGGCGCCTCAAGCGCCCTTTTTCGTCTTTGGTCGTCGATCCGGCGGATCAGCTTTCGAGGTAGAGGTCGTCGGCTTGGCCGACGCGAGCGATCATAAACGTTTTGAGCTTATTCATCGCCCGGTGCTCCAACTGGCGCACGCGCTCCTTGGACACCCCGAAATGCTTGCCCAGCTCTTCCAGCGTCACGCCGTCATCGGTCAGGCGGCGCATCCGAATGATTTTCGCTTCACGCTCACCGAGGTTTTCCAGCGCTTCCTCAAGCCATGAGCGGCGAATGTCGCTGTCGTGGTCAAGGATGGTGTTGTCTTCTGGTGTCGGGCGATCGTCGGACAGCATGTTCTGCCACTCCTGATCACCGTCTTCGCCAACAACAGCGTTCAATGAGCCGTCTGCACCTGACAAACGACCTTCCATCGCCTCGACGTCACGAAGCGGCACACCGAGTGTTTCAGCGATTTCTTCACGGCCATCTTGGTTCAGCTGCTCGCCGGTCTTTTCTTCGATCTTGGACCGCAGGCGGCGCAGATTAAAGAACAGCGACTTTTGCGACGCCGTTGTCCCGGTCCGCACGATCGACCAATTTCTCAGGATAAAATCCTGCATCGCGGAACGGATCCACCATGAAGCGTAGGTGGAGAAGCGCACGTCACGGTCCGGCTCAAAGCGGTTGGCGGCATGGAGGAGGCCGACAACGCCTTCTTGGATCAAGTCACCCATGGGGAGACCATAGTTACGGAAGCGACCAGCGGTGGAGACGACCAGACGGTTGTAAGCATTGATCAGCTCATGCAGAGCGGCATCATTATTCTCATCACGCCAAGCCCGCGCTAAAGCATATTCGTGCTCACGGCTCAGGAGCGGTGTTTCCATGGACCGCTTGATAAAGGCGATATTAGCGCGACGTGTTTCGCTATCGTCAAATGCCGTCATGATCTCGTTCCCTCTGCTTACGCTGAAGTGCGCAATTGGTATGACCGAAAACGATGGTACTACCAAATGCGACAATGAAAAGGGCAAAAGGTCATACCAGTGATAAAGTGCGACAACATGTCCAATTATTCACGCCGCCGTGATCAAAAGCAGGGAACGCAACTCAAAAAATGCAGAAATGGGGGAATTTAGACGCCCAGCCGGGGCGGGGCATGCGGCGTTTAAGCTTCAAACGCCTCGACGATATCGCCATTCATATCAATGCAGCACGTCAGCAGCGGACCACCGAACCCACAGCCCGCGTCAACAAAAGTGGCGTGGTCGAGTTCAGAGATCCCTAAGTGGTTGGGGTGCCACCCTGCAAAAACCCGCTTGAAGCCTTCAAATTCGCGGTCCAACCGCAAGAAGCTCGGGTGCCCCCACCAGAAGGAGTCCGTCTGGCGGTCCAGCGACAGGTTGGGGTCCACGCCTGCGTGGGTGAACAAGAAGTTGTGCCCGTCATCATAGGCCGCGCGTTTGATTGCCATGATCAGCGAGTAGTGGCCGGGCATCGAGCGGATCGCGGCACGCAGGCCAACGGTGTAATTGGCGATTTCACTCACCGACATCCGCGCAAACTTGGCTGCTTCCTGTCCGCTAGACCCATAGGCCTTCAGCGTGCCTTCAAGGCCGTGATCCAACATCCACGCCAGCACCGATGGGGGTGATTTCGCGAAATGGAGCTGCAGTGCCCGTTCCAGCATCTCTTCTTGTGCGCCGCGCAAATAGGCGATGTCGTGCGGGAAGAGAATGAACCGGCCCATGATGTGACGACGAAAGGCCACCATCTCATCCATCACGTCGCCCGTTTGCTCGCCGAAGCCCATGAAGTTACCCAAATAGACCAAGCGATCGCCAGGCTGGAAATGGGTATTGATGACGTCATGAATGGCCACCAGCCGGCTCAAGTCGCCGTGGATACTCGATACCATCCAGATCCGGTTGGCACCTGACAGCACTTCAAAACGATTAGGGCGGCTCATGGACGACAGGCCTTCACTCAGCGCCGCGAAATACCGGCGTTTTGGTTAAAATCTACCTAACCGTTTAAGCGTGATTTGCATTTGGTCAAGAGAAGCCCGGAATCCACGACTTTATGCGTGGGCATTTGAAGATTGAGAATAAAAAAGGGGGCCTAAGCCCCCTAAATACATACTTATTTCGCGTGGCTATGCCGCACGAAGCACTGTTTCCAGTTTTTCGGTCGCCGATTCTTCGTCGATCTTTTCAATCGCAGCAAACTCACGCGTCAGACGGGCCAGTGCGGACTGGTAAATCTGACGTTCAGAGAACGACTGCTCCGGCTGCTCTGCACCACGGTGCAAATCACGAACAACTTCTGCGATGGAAATAGGATCGCCCGAATTGATCTTTGCCTCATACTCCTGCGCGCGGCGGGACCACATGGTGCGGCGTACCTTGGCGCGACCGCGCAGGGTCGTGATGGCTGAATCCATGATTTTCTTGGACGACAGCGGGCGCAGACCGGATTGGTCAGCCTTGTTTGTCGGAACGCGAAGGGTCATGCGCTCGGAGTCAAACTTGATAACGATCACCTCGACAGAGAGTTCCCCGAGGTCTTGTGTTTCGATGCCTTTGACTTCGCCTACGCCGTGCGTTGGGTAAACGACGATGTCACCAGCATCATAGGAGTCCTGAGCCATATTTGATTTCACTCTTTGGTTCTTTTTTGTCTTGGCGACAGGAAGAGCATCGGCTATTCCTGCAGGGACTTTGAACGAAAATCAGCTCCCAAGGTGTCTCTCAGACCTCGGGACGCGCTACTTTTCGCACTTGTCATTCCCCCAAAGTAGCAAATTTGTGGCATTTTGACAAACACAGTTGCCCAATTTGGCTGGTGCATTGCCCTGTTGCTGTCATGCGACCGTAACATGACGAGATGGCATGAGTGCTATCTATTATCCGATTGCGTGAAGAAAAGAGGGCTTAATCGCCCTTTCCTGGCGCTGCGGAGAAGAATTTTTCCAGCTTACCGCTCACGCCCTTGTATTCGTCAGCATCGCTGGGTGCTTCCTTCTTCAGCGTGATGACGGGCCAGGACTCAGAATAGTCGCGGTTCAGCTCGATCCATTTCGTGGCATCCGGGTCTGTATCCGGCAGAATCGCGTCTGCAGGGCACTCTGGCTCACACACACCACAGTCGATGCACTCATCCGGGTGGATGACCAACATGTTCTCACCTTCGTAGAAGCAATCCACGGGGCAGACTTCAACACAATCGGTGTATTTACACTTAATGCAGTCTTCGGTGACGACGTAAGTCATGCGCGCCTTATTCCCTGAAAGCAGGCCAGCGCTATCGCTGGCCTGATGTTTCGTATTGATCGAGAGACGAAGCGCCTAATCGGGAAGTTTGATTGGTGCGTGCTTATGAAGATGCACGGGAACACCCTTCCGTCTCCTTGATATGATATTGAGCATTTCGACGAAGATGGAGAAACCCATGATTCCGTATATCAAGGCCTTCGGAACTTCATAGTGAAGCCCTTCACCCAGCAGAATGGCACCGATCAGCAGCATAAAGGCAAAGGCCAACATCTCGGTCGTTGGGTGACGCTCCATGAAACGGGTCAGCGGTCCAGCGGCGACCAACATGATAAAGGTGGAGATCAGTACGCCACCGACCATAATCGGCACAAGCTGGTTATAGGCGATGCCAACAGCCGTCAGCACGCTGTCGATGGAGAACACCAAGTTGAGCAGCAGCAAGGTAAACAGGATCTGGCCCAAGGGCAGGCGCTTGGCCTGACCATCGGCATGGTGATCATCGCCTTCGAGCTTTTCAAAGATTTCCTGCGTGGCTTTGTAGATGAGGAACACCCCACCAATCACCAAAATCGCACCTTTGACCGTAATATCTTGATGGTGGTCCGGCATGAACGGCACGGTGAACAGATGCACGTTTTCAAATCTCAGCAGCAGCCCGATGGAGAAGATCAGCGCAATCCTCGCGACCATCGCCATGATGATCCCAAGCGTTCTGGCGCGGTCTTCTTGCCCTCTGGGCGCGCGCTTTGCGATGACGGCAATAAAAACAACGTTATCGATGCCCAGCACGACGCCCATAAAGGACACGGTGAGCAGGGATAGAATGGCTGGAACAGTCAGCAATTCGTTCAAGGATAGAAAGTCAGAAAACATTTCGAAGGACATGGCTCAAACCTTAGTCAGAATTTATGCGACCATGTTTAGAGCTTTTAGCGAGAATATTAAAGATCTCGCAGGCGGTCTGTGTCCCGTCTTTCGCGTTTTGTTGGTCGGCCAGCCCCAAACTCCCGCTCTGCAACCGGTATGGTACGAGCATCCAGCGGTTTGGCGTCTTCGCCTTCGCTTGCATTCCCTTCAGATTTTGGTCCTCGTTCGGGCAGGGGGGCAAGGTCGTTGTAGAGCAGCTTGGCTTCTTCAAACGGACGCCGCGCGCTGCCTAAGCCAAGAATTTCGATAACGCGAATGTTGTGCCCTTGGTGAAACGTCAGCACATCACCAACTTTGACATCGGCGGAGGCCTTGCGCACGGCGACTTTGTTCACCCGAATCTTTCCGCCATTGGCAACGTCAGCGGCAAGCGTGCGGGTTTTGAAGAAGCGCGCGTACCACAGCCACTTATCAACCCGCAGTTTCCCTGCCGCTTCTTCCGTCATGGGCGCGGTTACTTTTTCAGTTGAGCCAGAACAGCGAACGGGCTGTTGGGATCGATGGGCTTATCGGCGTCCCGACGCGGTTTATTCCCACCTGTCGATTTCGGGGGGCGCGGTCCTTTGCCTTTTGCCCCAGCATTTTTAGGGGGGCGTGGCTTTTGGTGCTGGCCTGCTTTTTCAGCCGTTTTACCTTTTTCGCCCGCGCTCGCAGCAGGGCGGCGGTTTTCGGGCTTTCCCGCACCGCGTCCGCGTCTTGTCCAAACAGCGGCGTCTGCTTCGAATGCAGGTTTGCTGGGACTTTCTTCGGCTTTGGGCACTGGTCCTTCTTCAGACGCTGCTTCGGAGGCTTCTTCTACCTCCTCCGGGGCCGTTTCAGCGGCGGCTGGAGCGGCTGTTTCTGGTTCTGTGGCTTCTGTCGTTTCCGGCACGTCGGTTTCGGGTGCCGGGGATGCCTCAGACGCCTCAGATGCTTCAGATGGCTCGGTTGCTTCAGACGGCTTTGGCGCGGCTGGTTCTTCCTTGGCTGCTGGCTTCGCGGCGGCCAGTGCTGCTGCTTCTTCGGCGCTCAAGCGCGATGGCACGTAGCCAAAAGCAAACATCAGCCGGCGGACGAGGGCCGCGTCGCAACCGAGTTGCTTTTCCAAACCATCAGGCTGGATAAAGTCAGGCTGCGCCCGGAATTGACTGTGCAAATGGCCCGCTAGCCGGTCCAATGTCTCCACCTGCCCCACGATAGGCCGCTCTTTGCGATCCCCCCGGCTTTGGGGCTGCAGCACGGTAAAACCGAGTGTTTGATAGAGGGACAAGGGTACATCCTGCTCGGGGTGCATGACCTTGATTCCCTGCGCTGGCAGCATGTCGCGCACGTCTGGACGCTCATGCCACAGCGACCACAGCAACACCCGCCACGGCCAATGCTGGGTGTTCGACAAGCCCCGCATCCAAACCGCAAAACGACCAATGCGGACACCCTGATCATAGAGTGCTTTACGCTCGTCTTTTCCAAGCTCTGAGAGGAATTGGGTGATGCTTTCCCGGTTGATCAAACCGAAGTTCTCAACCAACTGAAACGCCAGACCACGGGCTGTGCCTTTCAGGGGCGCAGACTGCAATTCGTGGAAGTTTTTCATCCGGTTCCGCAGGTGGGCACGGGTCCATTTTTCGATACGCTGACGGATTTTTTCGCGGTCGGTGCCTTGCAGCAGGTCATTATGAATAACCTCGATCGCTGGAAAAAGCAGGCTTTCGCCTTTGACCAAGTGGCCCACTTGGTTTTCACGCCAGAGCAATTGACCCGCTTCGGTCAAACGGAAAGCCCCGTCATTGTCGGCCAACAGTTGTTGAACTCGGTTCTCAACCTCCTTGACCATCACACGACGCGCCGCGGTAAACACCGGGCGGGCCGAAGAGTCCAAGATTGAGGGGTCGGGCGCGAACACCAAACCTTTGATGTGTCCGACGTGTTCGCCTTCCACTTTGACTGTGCCTTCTTTGGCATCAATCACTGCATTCAAGTCTGCGCCGTCCATTAGTACCCTCGCCATAATCGTCGCTCGACGATCAACAAACCGCTGAGTTAATCGTTCGTGTAGCGCGTCCGATAATTTATCGTCAATTTTTCGCGCCTTTTCTTGCCAATATTTGGCGTTTGTGACCCAAGAGGCGCGATGTGAGATGAATGTCCACGTTCGAACCGCTGCGATCCTGTTCACAAGAGTGTCGATGTCGCCTTGCAGATTGTCCAGTCGCGAAACGTGCGACTCTACGAAATCTTCTGGAACACGGCCTACTCCGCGGATCAAATACCTGAAAATCTGACCCAAAAGAGCAGTATGTTGCTCGAAAAGCGTTTTTCGGAAGTCCGGCACTTGCGCCACGTCCCATAGGGTGCGCAGTGCAGCGCGGGAGCGTGCGGTCCGCGCCACGTCCTCGTCTTTGAGCAAAACCTTTAAGGCTTGATGATCCTCAGCATCTCTGGTCCGGCTCAACAGGGGGTGCGGTGGCTGCTTTTCCAGCGACCGCAGCAGGCCCGAAGACGAGCTGAAGTCGAGGTTGCGGGAGCGCCATTGCAGCACTTCAACCGGGTCAAACCGATGGTTTTCGACCGCCTCGACGATTTCGTCAGGGAACCCGCCGATCTCCGTTGTTGTGCAAAAGGTGCCGTTGTTCATATGTCGGCCCGCCCGGCCAGCGATCTGGCCGACTTCCGGCGCCCGTAAACGCCGTGCTTGTCGCCCATCAAACTTGCTGGTTTTGGCAAATGTGACGTGGTCCAAATCCATGTTCAGACCCATGCCGATTGCGTCCGTCGCCACGAGGTAATCGACCTCGCCAGCTTGATACATATCGACTTGAGCGTTTCGCGTGCGCGGGCTTAGCGCCCCCAGCACCACGGCGCAGCCGCCCCGCATGCCGCGTAAGCTTTCGGCGACGTGGTAAACGTCTGAGGCGGAAAAGACGACAATCGCGCTGCGGCGAGGCACTTTTTGCAACCGCTTGGGTGATACGTAGTTGAGCTCTGAGAATCGTGGCCGCGTTTCGATCTCACAATCGGGCAAAAGCTCTCGAATCACGGCGGCCATGGTGTCGGATCCCATAAACATGGTTTCCATCGTGCCGCGTGCATTCAGCAATCTGTCTGTAAAAACATAGCCGCGTTCGGGATCGGCGCAGAGTTGGATTTCGTCGATCGCGACAAAGGACACGGAGACGTCCAGTGGCATGGCCTCGACGGTGCAGATCCAATAGCGGGGATTTTGGGGAATGATCTTTTCTTCGCCCGTGACCAGCGCGACTTGACTGACGCCTTTGGTCTTCACCACTTTGTCGTAGTTTTCGCGGGCTAGGAGCCGAAGGGGAAAACCGATCATTCCGGTCGCGTGGCCGAGCATCCGCTCGATCGCGAGGAAGGTTTTGCCTGTATTGGTAGGGCCGAGTACCGCAGTCATCGGCCCTTCATTTTTTGCACCAGTCATGTGGTGGAGACCTCTGTCATCCAGGCATGCCGCCAGAAAACGAACTCGCGCATAACCTTATGACCGGACAGTGACAACCTGCGCGCTAGGACGCAAGCGCATTTCGGGTCAGAGGCGACTCATGGCCTCCTTAATTCGGAGTTTTTCTCGTTTCAGATGTTGTAGACGCAGACCATCGGGGAGTGGCCGCTTCTGTTCGTCCATGATGGACTGTTCGAGTTGCTGGTGACGTGATTGTAAAGATGTCGAATAGGACAAGCCTCTAACTCCCTGCTTTGCTCGATTGATATATATACGATGGGTGCAGGGGAGCCTTGCGTCAAGGGCTCTCAAAGGTGCAATCATTGCTTTTTTGAGGGAAAATTTCCCTTATTGCCTGTATCACACTGGATACGTACGCGAAGAGGTAGGGACTTTTTATGCGCCCATGACGCGTTGGCGAAGCCCACCAAGGGCGCCAAAGACGCGAACCACGTTCCTCAGACGACGGTCGAGAAACCGTTTGGTGCCGGACAGATCCGGATCATCATTTGCCAGCCAGTACGTCAGTGTCGCACCATAAACGCCAGACAGGAGCGTGCGCTTGGTTACGTAGTTAAAATCACGTTCTGTCGCGCCAACAGCGTTCCATGCGGCGTCAGACGTTGCCCAGGTCAACCGAGTCCCGGCGTAAAGGTGTTGGGGCAAGGCGAGGTGCGACAGTCCACGACGCACCGCTTCCTTAACCGGCGCAGCATGCTCCAGACGGGCGCTGAGAATACGGTGCAGGCGGTCCGTCGTTCCCAATTCGTCAAAGCCGGGCTCATCGAGGACGGCCAGCATGCGCGAATCTGCCAATTTCGAATGACCGGCGATCATGGAAACCGGCGTTGGAAACCAATCCATAGCCAGCGCAAGCGGAATCTCCGTCTCTTCAGCTGCGCGCCGAAGGGCTGCATTGCTCCAGCCGTCGAAGGCGGCGTGGCGCGCGATGGCGTCGATCAGGGCGGACTGTTCATAAGTGTCTGTCATACCGCTGAAATGTGGTTGGGAGGCGGTTTCGTCAACCGGTCGGTTTGTCCCATCGGGCCGCCCCCCGTTTTGGCAGGGGTTTTCCATGCACAATATGCACGGCGGAAGGCTTTGCATTTCTCGATGCATTTGGTAAACACCACGAGAACTTGCGCGGTTGTTCTGCGCGAGCACGTTTTTATTTTGCCCGATCAAAGGGCTTTGCAAAGGTTAGGAAGCATTCCGTGGAAGTATCCGTTCGCGATAACAATGTAGATCAGGCGCTGCGCGCCCTGAAAAAGAAACTACAGCGCGAAGGTGTATTCCGTGAGATGAAGCTCCGCCGTCACTTCGAGAAGCCATCGCAGCGTCGTAAGCGCGAAAAGGCTGAAGCCGTTCGTCGTTACCGCAAGGTGATGCGTAAGCGGATGGAGCGCGAAGGCTACTAGGCCTTTGCCCAAAACGCGGCATTCCCGTGTTTGACGCTTCTTTACGCAAGTATATTGACCCGCCAACGAACCGTGTCGCTTCCTGGTTCGTTGGAAAGGGTATAAGCGCCGATCAGATTACGCTGGTCGGCTTTTTTGTTGGCCTGATGGCCGTTCCAGCGCTTTGGCTGGGGTATCCTTTGCTCGCGCTGGGCTTTATCGCCGTCAATCGGTGCGCTGATGGCTTGGACGGCGCGGTTGCGCGTCAGACGAAGCCAACCGACCGTGGTGGCTTTCTCGATATCTGCCTCGATTTCTTCTTTTACAGCGCGGTCCCTTTTGGCTTTGCGCTCATGGACCCAGCACAAAACGCGCTGGCGGCCTGTTTCCTCATTTTCAGCTTTATCGGGACAGGGGCATCGTTCCTCGCCTATGCGATATTTGCAGAAAAGCGGGGGATCAGCACAGATCTGCGAGGGCAGAAGTCGCTCTACTACCTCGGCGGTTTGACAGAAGGGTTCGAAACCATTGTGTTTCTGGTCCTTGCGTGCCTGTTTCCGTCGGCGTTCTGGTGGATGGCGATTGTGTTTGGTGGGCTGGCGTGGATCACCGCAGCAACCCGCGTCGTTGCGGGTTGGCGGATGTTCCGCTAGTCCAGCTCTTCGGGCATAGGCTGCCCATGTTTGCCGAACATTGTCTTTTGCCGCTCGATCATCGTGTCGATGTCGAAGTCGTGAATCAGCTCGTTAAACATGCGATGCCAGTTAATCTCGGCGTCCAGATGCATAAAGACAGAGCCTAGACCAATGGCGGCTCGGTCCATGAACACAAACTCACGCGGCAGCTTGACCCCGCCCACGCGCTTAAGCTCCTGATGCACATTTCGCGCGACTTCAGCGCCGTATTCGCCTGTGTTTGTCTGCGAAATCAGCCGGGGTTTGTCTTCCAACAGGGGTTGGAAGATGAAGCCGGCCCACACGTGTAGAACGTCGATCAGCTCGCGGGTGATGTCGGTGAATCCCCAAGCCTCATAAGCCGAAACAGCCAGCTCGTCATTGCCGGTTTGCAGCGCTTCATACAGGTCGATGACGCCCTTGACGAACTTTGCCTGGAAGAAACGAACACAGCCGAAATCGAGCATGTTGATGCTCAAGTCATCCCGGATGGTGTAGTTGCCGAAGTGCGGATCACCGTGGATGACCCCGTAGTTGTAGAATGGCACGTACCAAGCGCGGAACATGTTCTGTGCGACGGTTTCGCGGTCTTCAACCGATGCGCCGCCGCGGATGAAATCCATCAATGGCGTCCCATTGACCCACGTCATTGTCAGCAAGCGTTGGCTTGAAAATTCCTCGTGCACGGGTGGGACGTGGACCACTGTCTCCTGTGCCAGCATTTCGTCGTAAAGGCGAAGGTGACGGGCTTCACGGATGTAATCCAGCTCCTCCCGCAAGCGGGCTGAGAGCTCTTCAAACACGCCAGAAGGGTCAATGGCTTTGTCGTAACTGCGGTATACGCCAAAGGCCCAAGCCAACTGACGCAAGTCAGCTTCGACGGCGCTGGACATATCGGGATATTGCAGTTTACACGCGACGTCTGTGCCGTCCGGCAGCACGGCGCGATGGACTTGCCCCAAAGAAGCAGCAGCGGCGGCGTCGCGCTCGAAAGACGTAAATTTGGACTGCCAGTCTGGGCCCAGTTCCGACTTCATCCGGCGTTTCACAAACGTCCACCCCATAGGCGGCGCGTTGGATTGCAACTGTCGCAGATCCTCTGAGTACTCCTTGGGGAGTGCGTCAGGGATTGAGGCCAGCAATTGCGCAGCCTTCATGAGCGGCCCCTTGAGGTCGCCCAAGGCGTCCTTCAATGCGGCGGCGTGCTTGCCTTGGTCCAGTTTGGTGCCCAACACGCGGTTAGCACCCAATTGAACAGCAAGGCCGCCCAGTGAGGTTCCAACGCGTGTGTAGCGACGCAGGCGGCTGCCAAGTCTATTTTCATCCATGTGATCGGTCATGATCAGGATATGGATCATTATCGACGCAGAAACAGTCCCCCAAAGGGTCGCAGGTTGCGATCTTTGAGGGATAATTTTTCCGGGCTAGAGCGTTTCCAATTCGTCGATGAAACTTTCCAGTAAAGTCAGACCCTGACGCCAGAAACTTGGGTCGCGAGCATCGAGCCCAAAGGGCGCTAACAGCTCGTGATGGCGCTTGGTTCCGCCCGAGGCGAGCATCTCCAGATACTTCTCAGCAAAGCCCGCTTCGCTGTCTTGGTAAACCGCATAGAGCGAGTTCACCAAGCAGTCGCCGAAAGCGTAGGCGTAGACGTAAAACGGGACGTGGATGAAATGCGGGATGTAGGACCAGTAGTCGCCGTATTCCTCAGCATTTAAATGGAAGGCAGGGCCAAGCGCCTGCACCTGTGTTTCCATCCAAGCGGTCTGGAAGTCCTCGCGCAGCAGTTCTTTGCCACGTCGGGCGTCGTGTACGCGGGTTTCGAAGTTGTGGAAGGCGATCTGACGAACCACCGTGTTGAGCATATCCTCAACCTTCCCAGCCAGCAGGACTTTCCGCTGTTTTTTGTCGCTGGCGTCGGCCAGCAGGCTCTGGAAAGTCAGCATCTCGCCAAAAACAGAAGCGGTTTCAGCCAGCGTCAATGGCGTGGATCCATTGAAGTAGCCTTTTTCTGCGGCCAACACCTGATGAACGCCGTGACCGAGTTCGTGAGCCAACGTCATGACATCCCGGGTTTTGCCCTGGTAGTTCACCAACACATACGGGTGCGCAGAGGGCACGCAGGGGTGGGCAAAGGCGCCGGCGTCCTTGCCGGGGATCACCGGGCTGTCGATCCAGCCCTTTTCAAAAAAGTCGCCGGCGATCTGAGCCATCGAAGGGGTGAAGCCTGCGTAAGCGTCCAAAACGCGGTCTCTGGCGTCAGTCCACGGAATCTTCGCTTCATCAGCCTCGGGCAAAGGCGCGTTCCGATCGTAGTGTTCGAGCTTCTCAAGCCCCATCCACTTCGCTTTCATGGCGTAGTAGCGGTGGGAAATCCGGGGGAAGGCTTCTGTGACCGTGTCTGCCAGCGCCTTGACCACGTCATCCTCGACTTCGTTTGCCACGTTGCGCGACGAAACGGGTTGAGCGTACCCGCGCCATTTGTCGTCGAGTTCCTTTTGCTTGATCACCGTGTTGTTGATGCGAGACATCAGACGTTGGTTATTGCCAAGCGTCTTGGTGATGGCCTTGGCCGCTTTCGCGCGTGTTTCCCGGTTGGGGTCAGCGAGCAGGTTGAAGGTTTCCGCGTTGGACAGTTCGTTGCCGTCGATCTCAAACGACAACGCAGCCATTGTTTCGTCAAACAGCTGAACCCAAGCGCTCCCCCCGACAATCGCGAAATCATGGGTGTAGGCCTCCAACTCGTCGGAGAGCTGGTGCGGCTTCATCAAGCGGGTGCGCTCGACAAAGCTTTTCCACGGGGTCATCGCTGGATCAGCCAACTTGTCAGCCATGGCGCTGTCTTCAATCCCGTTCAGCTCCAGTGAGAAGAAAACGAGGTCAGCGCTAATGTTGGTTGAGCGTTCATTGATCTTGGCCTGAAACTGCATGGCTTCGCCATCGGTGCGCTGCGTTGCCCCGTTGAGGAAAGCGTAGGTGCCAAGCTTGCCCAAGCGCTCATAGATCGTTTCGTACCAAGCAATCGTTTCCGCCAAGGCGCTCGGCGTCATGCTCGCCAACGTGCCTTTCACCGTTGCAGACAGCGATTTGGCCTGTGCCTCTGCCCAGTCCAGATCAGCATCGATTTTTGCATCCGATGGGCCGTCGTACAGGTCGGCGAGGTTCCATCGTGGCAGCGTGCCGAGGTCAGCGTCTTCAACAGGAGACAAGGCGGAGGAAGCCGCAAAGAGGGCTTGTGTTGGCGCAAAAGTGGACATTGTCTAAATAAGGCCTATTTTGTGATATATTGCCGTTGTAAAACCAACATGGCGAACAGGCGGGGCTTCGGCAACACCTGCTGCGTCACTAAAGTTCAAAACACTAAGGGATAGAACCGTGCAGCGTGATCTGAAAGCACTCGATGCCATGCCAAATTTGCCAACGCTGTTTTTTGAGACAGCAGAAGCGAAGAAGCGGAAGCCGTTTCTTTGGCATAAGGAAAACGGCAAGTATCGGTCTCGCACCTATCGCACAGCGATGCAGGAAGTCATCCATCTGGCGCGCGGCTTGCGCGACTTGGGGATTGAGCCGGGCGATCGCGTGGTCATCTGTGCAGAGAATCGACCCGAGTGGGCGATTGCGGATATTGCGATCATGGCGCTGGGCGCCATCGCGGTTCCGGCTTACACGACAAACACCACCACCGATCACCTGCACATCCTGAGCAATTCCGGCGCGAAGGGGGCCATCGTTTCCACCCGCGATCTCGCCAAAAAGCTGCTGCCTGCGGCGATTGATAGCGGCGTTTGTCAGTTCATTACCTCGATCGAACCCCTGCTCATTCGCCAAAAGTTGCCCTTGGACGTGCATGCTTATGACGCTGTTATTGCGCATGGGAAAGAACTGACAGACGACATCGTTGCCCATGCGCGTGCCCTGCCGCGCGAAAGCACCAGCTGCATCATTTATACCTCTGGCACCGGCGGTACGCCCAAGGGTGTGGAGCTGTCCCACGGCGCTATTCTGTGTAACGCCACCGGTGCGTTTGACGTGCTCAGCGACGGTTGGTCGGTGGGCGAGGAGGTGTTTCTTTCTTTCCTGCCCATGACGCATTCCTACGAGCACTCAGCCGGCTTGTGGTGCCCCATTGCAATGGGCGCGCAAATTTATTTTGCAGAGGGCGCTGAGAAACTGGCGGAAAACCTTGCCGAAGCGCGTCCCACAGTGATGACCGCCGTTCCGCGATTGTTAGAAGCGTTGCGCGCACGGGTGTTGAGGGGGCTGCGGACCGCGCCGGCCATGCGCCAAAGCCTCTTTCACCGAACCCTGGACATTGGGCGACGCAAGATCAACGATCCGGCATCCTTGACCCTTGGCGACAAGATGATCGACGGCTTCCTAGAACGTACCGTTCGCAGTCAGGTGCGAAACCGATTTGGTGGTCGCCTCAAGGCTTTTGTCAGCGGCGGTGCTGCGCTGCACGGCGAAGTTGGGCTGTTCTTTGAAGCGTTGGGTGTCACGGTTCTGCAAGGCTACGGACAGACTGAATCAGCGCCCATCATCTCCGTCAATCGGCGCGCAGATCGGCAGTTGGATGCGGTCGGCAAGCCCATGCGCAACGTTGAAGTCAAGCTGGCCAATGACGGCGAAATCATCGTTCGCGGTGAATTGCTGATGAACGGCTATTGGAACAACCCGGCCGATACGAAAAAGACCATCGTCGATGGTTGGCTTCACACAGGCGATATTGGTGAGTTCGACGCCCGGGGCCGAATCAAAATCACGGACCGGAAAAAGGATATCATTGTCCTTTCCGGCGGGGACAATGTCTCGCCAGCGCGTGTTGAAGGTTTCTTGACGATCCAGAGCGAAATTGGTCAGGCGATGGTGATCGGCGACAAGCGCCCGCACTGCGCCGCGCTCATTGTGCCAGATGACGAGTGGTTGATCGATTTCAAGAAAGAAACGGGAAAGACCGGAACCTTGGCGGACTTGGCCGATGACCCGGAGCTTCACAAGCTGCTTTCAGCGGCAGTAAACCGGGTCAATCAAGA